>Ga0194051_1000022_pt1 | contig 70420 bp, 61 predicted proteins | sample SepL2320m_MetaG_FD_161275 | JGI IMG/M metagenome (GOLD analysis project Ga0194051, IMG submission 161275) | Anoxic zone freshwater microbial communities from boreal shield lake in IISD Experimental Lakes Area, Ontario, Canada - Sep2016-L239-20m | ecosystem: Environmental > Aquatic > Freshwater >... | reverse complement strand
CTGCCACCGGACTCAAATTTGAAAGCATACTGTCGGTCTTTGTCACGGTGATCGAATCCATCCACCACGCCGCGGCTCTGCGCATGTTCAACGACTGAGATGAGCGCTACAATACTCATCGTCATTTCGTCCGACCCGCCAATGATCCCAGATGTTTGGACTTTGTGATGCCAACAAACTCACGTTGACGTCTTCACGTCATTCAATCGATAGAACCCAATCCTGTCTATCGTCATCACCACGTCTATCGGGGTTCACGTCCCACATGGTGCACCAGATCTGCCGAGCAAAAGCGAATTCGAACAGGATCGTCGCAGTGTCGTCTGTGGTGCTCGCAACAAACTGAAGCACAAGTCCGGGCTCATTCATGGTTCGACCAGGTGCCAGAATGTTGACAGTGCGGCACAGCTTGTCTGCGGAAGATAACCGCCATTCCTAAATGAAACGGGTCCGAAGGATGGACTCCAGGTTGCCAAGTCTAGGTGACCTGCAACTGCCCGCGGCATGCGCTCCAATCGGAAATGCCGATGCTGTCATAGCCGAAGAATATGTAGGCACCGATGCGGTTTCTTGAGAAGCGAAACCCGCCCTTGGGTAAACGACGGCGCTCATGCGAGACCGCCCCGCATCTTTCGCTTGTTCACCCAGGCGGTGATCAGCCGGTCGGCGATGATGCCGATGAAGGCGATCACCAGGCCGGCCACGATGCCGCGGCCTGAATCCGCCTTGGCCAGCGCCTTGAAGATTTCCTGCCCCAGGTCACGCGTGCCCACCATGGCGCAGATAATGATCATCGACAGCGCCAGCAGTATGGTCTGGTTGATGCCCAGCATGATCTCCGGCATGGCGACGGGAAGCTGCACGTGGCGGAACAGCTGCCATCGCGTGCAGCCGGCCACCTGCCCTGCCTCGACAAGTTGGGAGGGCACTTGCCTGAGCCCGTGGTTGGTGTAGCGCACGGCGGGCACGATGGCGAAGGCCACGGTAGCGATCAGCGCCGTCACATCGCCGACCCGAAACAGCATGACCACGGGAATGATGATGCAGAACATCGGAATGGTCTGCAGCGTGTCGATGATTGGCAGCACAAAGGATTGAACACGGTCGCTGCGCGAAGCCCAGATGCCCAGCGGAATGCCGATGATGCAGGCGACCAGCGTGGCAGCACCGGCAAGGTAGAGCGTCTGCATGGCGGGAACCCACAGGCCCGAGGCGGCAGCGAAGAAACCGAGAAAGCCAACCAACAGCGCCAGCCGCCAGCCACCAAGCCGCCAGCCCAATGCCACGATCACCAGCAGCACGCCCAGCCACGGCAGCGACTCAAACCCGGCGCGCATCGGGTTCAGGAAGTTGAGCAGCACGAAGACACGCACCGCCTCGATGGTGTCAAACATGTGCAGGGTGAGCCAGTCGACACCCGCTTTCCACCACGGCGCCGTGGTCAGTGTAAGCGACTTGGGGAAGGTGGCGAGCGCCGGAATGACGAGCGCTAAGATGGTGGTGACCGCCAGCAAACCCACCGCGATGATGAGGTTACCATGTCGCGCCCATGTGCCTTCCGCTATCGCGATGGCCGGCTGCCGGTGGGCGATCGCCTGGCTCAACCGGTCTAGCACGATGGCGATGATGACAATGGCGAGGCCCGCCTCCATCGCCTGGCCGATCTTCAGGGCCCGCAGCGCCAGCAGAACGTCATAACCCAGGCCACCCGCGCCGATCATGGAAGAGATGATCACCATGTTGAGGGCCAGCATGATGACCTGGTTGACGCCGATCATCAGCGATGGCTTGGCGGAGGGAATGAGTACGCGCCAGAGCTTCTGGCGCCTCGTGCACCCCGCCATGTCGGCGAAATCCTTGATTTCGGAGGGCACCTTGTTCAACCCCAGCAGCGTGGCGCGCACCATGGGCGGCGTCGCGAAAAGGCCGGTGGCCAGCAGCGCCGACACCGGGCTCGCGCCATAGAGCAGCAGCATGGGAATGAGATAGGCGAAAGTCGGAATGGTCTGCATCAGGTCAAGCGCTGGCGTGATGAGCCAGCCGTCGAAGCGCGGCGAGCGATAGCTCCAGATCCCGACTAGCAGTCCGGTAATGACGCAGAAGGGCACGCAGATGACGATCAGCGCCAGCGTCAGCATGGCGTTGTTCCACACGCCGAATAGCGCGAGTGCGAAGAAGCCGCCGCCGCACAGCAGCGCCAGTCGCCACCCGCCGTTGATGTATCCGAGCCAGCCCATGACGCCCACCACGCCCAGCCACGACAGGCGGGGCAGCACGGTCGCCTCCGGTCCGCTGCCCAGCTTGAAGCCCTTGGCCAGCAGATTGAAGGCAAAGCGCAAGGGAACATCCATGATGGCGGCAAGCGAACGGGTGAACCAGGTGAGGTTCACCTTCATCCACGTCATGACGGCACCGATCCAGTCCTTGAACGGGATGACGGCGGCATCGGGATAGGTGGTCAGTGACGGAAGCTTCTCACGCAGCAGGAAAACGAGCACCGCCGCCGCGACGGCAATGAGGACGATATACTGGCCGGGATTTTCCGCCTTCCGGATGCCGGGTGCAGGACTGGCCGTTACGTCGGTCACGCGCCCGCCCCCCGTCCCTTGCCGGTCAGCACGTCGATCACGGCGCGCGGCGTCACCTCGCCGATGATCACGCCTGCCACATCCTCGACTGCGAAGGGCTTGGCGGATTCAACGATCTCGACAGCGAAGCTCTCGATTTTTGCGGCGGCCTTCACACGTCGCAGGGACGACGCCACAGGCGAGGCCGGCAGCATGATGCCGCCCGCCGACAGCACCCTGGCGCGGTTGACGTCCTGGGTGAACTTGGCGACGTAGTCCGTGGCGGGGTTGCTCACCACCTCCTCCGGCTTGCCGATCTGGATGATCTCGCCATCCTTCATGATGGCGATGCGATCGGCGAGCCTGATTGCCTCGTCGAAATCATGGGTGATGAAAACGATGGTTTTCTTCAGCACGCCCTGCAGGCGGATCAGCTCGGCCTGCATCTCGCGGCGGATCAGCGGGTCGAGTGCCGAGAAGGGTTCGTCGAGGAACCAGATCTCAGGCTCGACGGCAAGCGATCGTGCGATGCCCACGCGCTGCTGCTGGCCACCGGAGAGTTCAGCCGGGAAGCGGCGCTCGCGGCCCCTGAGGCTGACGAGATCGATCATCTGCATGGCGCGCTCCTCGCGCGTCTTGCGGTCAACGCCCTGGATCAGCAGCGGGAAGGCCACGTTGTCGAGAACGTTGAGATGCGGAAGCAGCGCGAAGTGCTGGAACACCATGCCCATCTTGTGACGGCGGATGTCGATCAACTCGGCTTCCGTCATCTTCAGCAGGTTCTGCCCGTCGACGGTGAGTTCCCCCGCCGTCGGCTCGATGAGGCGCGACAGGCAGCGCACGAGCGTCGACTTGCCGGAACCTGAAAGCCCCATGATGATGAAGGTCTCGCCCTCGCGTACCTCGATCGATACGTTGCGGACGGCCCCTACAAGATGGGCTCTTTCAAGATCGGCAGTGGTGACCTTGCCTTCATGGGAGGCAAGGAACTGTGCTGCATTCGGGCCAAACACCTTCCACAGATTGTGGCAGGACAGCTTGACTGGGCGCGGCAATGCCGCGCCCGGGTCCGTCTTGTTCATTCAAGATACCAGGGCGCGCATTACTGCGCCCAGGCCCTCCACTTGGCCTCGTTGGCATCAACCCAGGCGGCGGCAACCTCCTCGATGGACTTGCCATCGAGATCGACCTGGCCTGACATGGCATTCAACTCATTCGTGTCGATCTGGTAGGCCTTTGACACCTTGTAGGCGACGGGCCACTTGTCCTTCATGCCGCCCCATGAGTATTTCCAGATTTCGCCATGCGGCTTGCCGCAGTCATAGGCCTTGTCCGGATTCAAGCCCGCCTTGGGGTCGCTGTAGCACTCGGGCGAATACTCAGGGAACTGCACCCATTCGCCTTCATACTTGGCTGGCGCCCAGTGCGGCGAATAGATCCACAGCATGATTGGCGCCTTGCGCTGGTAGGCGGAATCGAGTTCCGCGAACATCGCGGCATCGGTGCCGGCGTGAATGACGGTGAAGGGCAGGTCGAGCGCCACGACACGCTCGTCGTCGAAGCCTTCCCACGTCACCGGTCCACCAAGGTAGCGGCCCTTGGGAGCCGTCTCGGCGGTGGAGAAAGCCTCCGCGCATTTCGGATCCTTCAGCGCTTCCCAGTTGGGAAGGCCGGGGCACTTTTCCTTCATGTAGAGGGGATACCACCACTCTTCCTTCGCCTTGGGGCCCAGCATGCCGAGGCGCTCGGTCTGGCCGGTGGCGTCGGAAGCCTTCATGGCCTCGCCCGCCGTGGTGTCCCAGTATTCCATGCCCACAGTCACGTCGCCGTTCGTCAGGCTGGTCGTCAGCGACGACAGGTAGTCGCCTGTCGGATACTCGACGGTGTAGCCGAGCTTTTCCAGAATATCGCCCAAAATTCGGGCATTGAGGTTCACGCTGGTCCAGTCGAACAGCGCGATCTTGATGGGATCGTTGGATTCCACCGCCTTGGCCGGTGCTGGCGCCAACGCCATTGCTGCAAGCGCAGCAACGGCCAAAACGCCTGATTTCCAGTTATTTTTCCTGCTCATTCGTTCCCTCTCCTGTTGCTGGCCGCTCTGTTTCCGACGGCCTTGGAGAACAATCTCGTCCCATGCGAGGCGATGTGTCAATCGCAGGTTTCCGGAGAAGTGCCCGCTCGGAACGCCACGGTGGATGATGACGTCAGTTGACGCTGCGTCGCTGCCGCGGCCCGAAACAACGCGTCAGGATACTTGGCGAGATGGCCTCAGCCCTTGTCCGCCGACAGCATGACGGTGAGCCAGCGCATCGATGGCAGGCGGCGGCACACGGTAAGCACCGCGACCAGGATCGGCACGCCGATGAAGGCGCCGGTCAGGCCCCAGAGCAGGCTCCACAGGAACACCATGAACATCACCGCGAAGGGCGACATCGACAGGGTCGAACCAGTCAGCACCGGCTCCAGGTAGCTGCCGATGATGAACTGCACGACGGTGAGGCAGACCAGAACGACAAGTGCGATCTGGAATGACTGGAACTGCGCCAGTGCGAACAGCGTCGGCAACAGCGTCGCCACCAGCGGTCCGATGAAGGGAATGTAGTTGAGCGTGAAGGCGATGGCCGCCCAGGCCGAGGGATGTTCAAGGCCCACCAGCCCGGCGACAAGCCAGACGATGGCGCCGGTGACGATGCTGGCGATGCTGCGCACCAGCATGTACTTGCCAAACTGGCCAGCCGTCTCGCGCCCCACCTCGATGAGGTCGACGCCGCCGAAGCGGCGGCCCGAGGCCACGATGCGCCGGGCAAGGTCCTCCACCTCGAGAAGGCCGAGCACCGCGAAGGCAAAGACCAGCATGGCGAAGCCCGCAAGCCCGTTGAGCCGCGACAGCGTGGTCTGAACCATGCCGACGATCCAAGACATGCTGAACATGTTCGCCATCTGGTCAGCGATCGGCACGCCGTGCCCTTCCAGCCAGTCGCTGGCGGTCTTGTACAGAGTCTGGAACTGGCTGCTGTTGCGGATCAGCCACTGGCCCACAACGCTCATGCCCCAGACGAACAGCAGCAGCAGCGCCACGATGGAAACCACCGTCACCAGGATGGTGATGAGGATCGCCAGCGACTTGGGCATGCGCGCCTGCAGCCAGGCCTGCAGCGGCCAGACGACCATCACGATGAAGATTGCGAAGGCCGCCGGCGCGAAGACCATCTCCCCCCATGACAAGGCACCGAGCAGCAGGATCGTGGTGCTGACAAGAAGCAGGCCGCCGATGGCGGTAAGCCCGGTGTCTGCGCCGCGGCCGGGGGACTTTCCATTCACGCGTGAGGCTCCTCGCTTGTGGGTCGGTGGGCTCAGGCCAATTTGAGGATACATGACACGATTTGGCAAGCGGCGTGCGCCATCCTGCGATCATTGGCATTTGCACGCCCGATGCACTATCGTGTTCACACCGAGGGACGGGGAATGCCGTGAATTACATCTCGAATGAATTCGTACTGCTGCTGGTGACCATCAATCCCTTTGCGTCGGTTCCGGTGTTCCTGTCGGTCACCGCGAAGATGACGCCGGCCGAACGCAACCGGACCGCACTCAGGGCCTGCCTCATCGCCAGCGTGATCCTGCTTTTCCTGCTGGCGCTCGGGCAACTGTTCCTCGAGAAGATCGGCGTCACCCTGCCCGCGCTCCGCATCGCGGGCGCGCTGGTTCTCCTCATTCTTGGGCTCCGCATGGTGTTCGGCGAGGTGCCGGGTGGCAGCCCGGAGAGCGACGCGCCGGCAGGCGACGTCGCGGTGTTCCCGCTGGCCATGCCGATGCTGGCGGGCGGAGGTTCCATCGCCGCCATCGTGGCGATGACCGACCACACGGTAAAGACGATCGCCGAGCAGGCCGTCACGGCCGTGGTGATGCTGGTGGTGATGGCGGTGATCTATGCCGTGTTGCGCTCTGCCGAGACGATCCAGAAGGCGATTGGCGATACCGGCACCAATGTGATGAGCCGCATCATGGGCCTGGTGCTGGCAGCCCTTGCGGTGCAGACCTTCTTCAGCGTCTTCGGGCCGCTGCTGGGACCGTCCGTCTATCCCTGACCGGCTGCGGTGCGCGGCATGCGGATGTTGAGGAAGGCCAGCGCGATCACAACGAGCGGGCTCATGAAGCTGAACAGCGCATAGGGCGCATAGTGCCACGTCCCCACGCCCAGCGTCGCCGCCATGTAGGCACCGCAGCTGTTCCACGGCACGATGGCCGATGTGGGCGTGGCCGTGGCCCCCACGGCGCGTGACAGCACGACAGGCGCAAACCCCAGCTTGGCGAAGGCCGGCTTGAACATGCGGGCCGGCAGCACGATGGCGATGTACTGGTCCGCCGTCACCACATTGGCCGCGACCACCGAGCCGACCGTGGCGGTCATCAGCGCACCCGTCGACTTTGCGCGGTCGACGATGGGCTGGATCAGCCGGTCGAGCACGCCGGCCTTCTCCACCACGCCGCCGAAGGCCAGCGCGGTGATGACCAGCCAGATGGTGTTGAGCATGCTGTCCATGCCGCCGCGCGACACCAGCTGGTCGATGGCGGCATTGCCGGTTTCCGTCTTGTAGCCATTGGCGAGTGCCAGCCACACACCCTTGATGAGGCCGAGCACATGCGGCAGGTCCTGCGCATTGGCATAGGCGATGACCCGCTCGGGCGAACCCACCACCGCCACCACCCCGCCTGCCAGCGCGCCGATGAAGATCGCCGTGAATGGGGGCACCTTCAGCAATGCCAGCGCGGCCACCAGCACCAGCGGAATGAACAGCAGGGGCGAGGTGGGGAAGAATTCGCGGATGGCGACGATCTTGTCGGTGGCATCGAAGTCACCGGGCTTGCCCAGCCACCAGAACAGCACCAGCGACAACAGGAGCGCGATGGACGAGCTGAGCGCCGTCTCGCGGATATGCTCGTAAAGCCCGACGCCCACCGTGCCCGAGGCGAGGTTCGTCGAGTCCGACAGCGGTGATGTGGTGTCGCCGAAATAGGCGCCTGAGATGATGGCGGCAGCGGTGATGGCGGGGTCCAGCCCCATGTTGGCGGCAATGCCCATGAAGCCCACGCCGATGGTGCCCGCCGTGGTCCATGAGCTGCCGATCGAGGATGAGATGACCGCGCAGACGACCGCCGTCGTCAGGTAGAAATAATTTGGGCTGAGGATCTGGATACCATAATAGACCATGGCGACCAGCGTGCCGCTCATCGCCCAGGTGCCGATCAGCGCACCCACCGCCAGCAGGATGAAGACCGCACCGATCCCGGAGCTGACGCTGTCCACCGCTGCCTTGTTGAGGGCCGCCAGCGAATGGCCGCGCCGCCACGCCACGAGCACGGCGATCATGGTGGCCACGGTAAGCGCCACCTGGCTCGGCCCCGAGGCCCCGCCATCGCCGAAAAGGAAATAGGACAGGCCAACGAGAATGACGAGGCTCGCCACCGGAATGATGGCCTCGATCAGGCCAAGCGGCTGCGGCTGAACCTCGTCTTTCTCGCTCATCCCTGCGTCGGCTTAGAAGTCGACCGCGTCGCGGATGATCGGGCAGGTCATGCAGTGGCCGCCGCCGCGGCCGCGGCCAAGCTCGGAGCCGGAAATGGTGATGACCTCGATGCCTTCCTTCCGCAGCAGCGTGTTGGTGTAGGTGTTGCGGTCATAGGCATAGACCACGCCGGGCGAGGCGCAGACCAGGTTGGCGCCGCTGTCCCACTGGGTGCGCTCGCGCATGTAGGCGGTGCCGCCGGTCTCGACGACGCGCATCTTCTTGATGCCCAGCGCGCCCGCCACGGTCTCCACGAAGGTGCCCTCGTCCTTGCGCAGCTCCACGCCCGAGGGATGGCTGCTCGGACGATAGGAGAAGGCCGAGATGTGGTTGACGATGTCCGGGTAGAGCAGCACGCAGTCGCGGTCGGCGAAGGTAAAGACCGTGTCGAGGTGCATGGCGGCGCGCAGCTTGGGCATGGCCGCCACGATCACGCGCTCTGCCGCACCCTGCCTGAACAGCGACGCGGCAAGCTGGCTGATGGCCTGCCTGGAGGTGCGCTCGCTCATGCCGATCAGCACATTGCCCTTGCCGATGGGCATCACGTCGCCGCCTTCCAGCGTGGCAAGCCCGTGATCCTTGGTTGGGTCACCCCACCAGAAATTCACCTTGCCGGCGAAGTCCGGGTGGAACTTGTAGATGGCGGTGGTGAGGATCGGCTCCTCGTGGCGGGCCGGCCAGTAGAGCGGGTTCAGCGTGCAGCCGCCATAGATCCAGCAGGTGGTGTCTCGCGTGTAGAGCGTGTTAGGCAACGGCGGCAGAAGATACTCGGTTTCGCCCGCAGCCTCCCGGATGACCTTCAACGCCTCGCCGCCGATCTTCTCCGGGAATTCCTCGGTCGAAAGCCCCCCGATTAGCGTCTCGGCGAGATCGCGGTCGGACAGGCTGTCGAGATAGCTGCGGATCTCGTCGATGAGGCCAAGGCCCACCTGGTCCGGAACGATCTGGTTGTCGAAGATCCACTTGCGGGCTTCGGGGATGGCCATGGTCTCGGCGAGAAGATTGTGCATCTCGACGACATCGACGCCGCGGTCGCGCATCTTCTGCACGAAGTCGAAGTGGTCGCGCTTGGCGGTCTCGACCCACAGCACGTCATCGAACAGCAGCCGGTCGCAGTTGCTGGGGGTCAGGCGCTGGTGGGCGCGCCCGGGCGCGCAGACCATCACTTTCCGCAGCTGGCCGACTTCGGAATGGACGCCAAACTTCGTATCGCTGGACATGTTCAATGCACCTTTCGATTAGGGAGTGATGGCGCCGGACAGCAGCCCCCAGGCCCCGATGAGGCCCGCAGCTGCGGTAACGGCGAAGATGATAAGATCGCGCGGGGAGAACAGCGGCAACTTCCAGTCCTTGCGCGCCCAGACGTAGAGAATGGTGCCGGGCACGTAAAGAACGGCAACCAACAGCACGTATTTAAGACCCGCCGCGAGGAACATGAAGAGCACGTAGATGACCGCGATCCACGAGAAGATCTGGTCGCGCCCGCGCTGGTGCTCGACACCCTCATAACCCTCGCCGCTGCGCGCCAGCAGCACGCCATAGCCGGCAACGAGCAGATAGGGCAGCAGCGTGGTGACGCTCGTCATGTCGAGCATGAAGTTGAAGGCGTCGCGCGACCAGTAGGTCGAAATCACGAAAAGCGAGACGACCGCATTGGTCAGCCACAGCGCATTGGCTGGAACCCGGTTGGCGTTCTGGTTGCCGAAGATCTTCGGCATGTCCTTGGATTTCGACGCTGCGAACATTACCTCAGCGCAGATCAGCGACCAGGCGAGATAGGCGCCGAGCACCGAGATGAGAACGCCCACCGAGATGAAGATGGCGCCCCAGTGGCCGACGACCGATTCGAGCACGCCGGCGAGTGACGGCTGGCGAAGCCCCGCGACCTCTGACTGCATCATCGAGGCGTAGGGCAGAAGCGTGATGGCAACCATCAGGCCGGTGACCCCGACGAAGCCGAGGATCGTGGCGCGGCCCACGTCGGCGCGTGTCTTGGCAAAGCGCGAATAGACGCTCGCACCCTCGATGCCGAGGAACACGAAGACGGTGATCAACATGGTGTCGCGCACCTGCTGAAACAATGGCTTCACCGGCATGTCGGCACCGCCGAAGAAATTGTCGGCGAACTGCGCATAGTTGAACACGAAGATCAGCGCGATGATGGTCACGATGATCGGAACGATCTTGGCGACTGTCACGACCGAGTTGATGAAGGCCGCCTGCTCCACGCCCTTCAGGATCATGAAGTGGAAGGTCCAGATGCCGATCAGCGACACGACGATGGCGGTCACCGTGCTGCCGCCGCCGAACACCGGGAAGAAGGCGCCCAGCGTCGAGCCGATCAGCACCCAGTAGAACACATTGCCGAGGCAGGAGCCCAGCCAGTAGCCGAAGGCCGAGAGGAAGCCCATGTAGTCGCCGAAGCCCGCCTTGGCATAGGCGAACACGCCGGCATCGATGTCGGGCTTTCGTTCGGCCAGCGCCTGGAAGACGCGCGCCAGCATGTACATGCCGGTTCCGGCGATGGTCCAGGCGATCATTGCACCGAAGGGCCCTGTCGCGGCGCCAAAGCGCCCCGGCAGATTGAAGATTCCAGCACCCACCATCGAGCCCACCACCATGCCGGTGAGGGCCACGAGAGACATTTTTCCGGCTTGCGGCGATTGACTCACGTCGTTTTCTCCCTTTGCGCGGGTGGCGACCCGCAGGGCAGGTTTGTCCCGCCATTTTCTGCAAATCTTTAACTTTGGATTGACATGTTATGCAAGTGCCTGTGGTGACACACGGGCGTTAGGTTTTTGATCCCCTGCTGCTTCAGCGCGGGCCGAGCAAAGCCTGCAGCGCGACGAACAGGATGAGTGCAGCTGCCATGGTGAGCGTCGACACTTGCCATTGATGGGCTTGCGTCTCGAAGCGTGTCACGAGTATTGCGAGGCGCGGCGCCTGCCGCTCGATGACAGCGATGAACTGCGCTCCGATGTCTCCCGGCGAGAACCGGGGCAGCTGCGTTCCCGCCGCAGCGAGTCCCCACGCAACAACAGCGCCCGCTGCGATGGGCCATGCAAGTTCGAAAAGCACCCCGGGCGTCAGCGCATAGGTGGCGGAAACCCCCGTTACAGCTGCAAAAAGGCTCCACTGCAGCAGTGTTGCTGCAATTGCTGCGGCGATCCACGCGGCGGGTGACAGCAGGTCCTGCTTCGGGCCGCCCGCCGCCGCCCGCACCAGGCGCAGCAAATGCAGCATCAGCACCGTGCTGGATCCGATCTTCGAAGTGAAGAACTGGAACGTCTTCCACCCGCTCCATGCCGACCGGCAGATGATCAAGGACGTGAACTTCCACGTCTGCAAGGGCGAGGTTGTTGGCATTGCGGGGCTCATGGGTGCCGGTCGCACCGAACTCGCCATGTCGATCTTCGGTCGTGCCTATGGCCAGAAGATTTCCGGCGAGGTGTTGCTGCACGGCAAGCCTGCCGACGTCAGCACGATCCCCAAGGCCATGGATGCTGGGCTTGCCTATGCCACGGAAGACCGCAAGACCTATGGCCTGGTGCTCATCGACCACATCAAGCACAACGTGACGCTCGCCAATCTCGAGGGCGTGGCGGCGAAGGGCGTGGTTGATGACCTCGAGGAGCTGAGCGTTGCCAACAAGTACCGCAAGGACCTGGCGATCCGCTGCTCCAGCGTGTTCCAGACCACCGTCAACCTCTCCGGCGGCAACCAGCAGAAGGTGGTGCTGGCGAAGTGGCTGTTCTCCGGCCCCGAGGTGCTGATTCTCGACGAGCCGACGCGCGGCATCGACGTCGGCGCCAAATACGAGATCTACGGCATCATCAATGAGCTGGCGGAAGCCGGCAAGGCGGTGATCGTCATTTCCTCCGAAATGCCGGAGCTGCTCGGCATCTCCGACCGCATCTATGTGATGAACGACGGCCGGTTCGTGGCCGAAATGCCGGCAAAGGAAGCCTCGCAGGAGAAGATCATGCGGGCCATCATGAAATCATGGGAAGACTGACATGACCGACGTGACCACCCAGGCCGCCCAGACGCCGAGCCTCTCGCGCTTCCTCAAGGCCCATGTGCGCGACTACGCGCTGCTGATTTCGCTGCTCGCCATCATGATCTTCTTCCAAATCACCACCGACGGCACGCTGTTCAAGCCCGTCAACATGACCAACCTGATCCTGCAGAACAGCTACATCGTCATCATGGCGCTGGGCATGCTGCTGATCATCGTGGCGGGCCACATCGACCTGTCGGTCGGCTCGGTCGCGGGCTTCATCGGCGCCGTGGCGGCGGTGATGATGGTGAACTGGAAGGTGGACCCGTTCCTCGCAGGCATCGCCTGTCTGGCACTCGGCGCCGTCATCGGCGGCGCGCAGGGCTATTTCGTCGCCTATTACAAGATACCGGCCTTCATCGTGACGCTCGCCGGCATGCTGGTGTTCAAGGGCCTTGCCTTGACCGTGCTGGGCGGCGCCTCCGTCGGGCCCTTCCCCAAGGTGTTCCAGCTGCTGAGCTCGGGCTACGTGCCCGATATCTTCAACTTCACGCTGAACGGCCAGCCCTTCAACCTTCTGGCGCTCGTCATCGGCATCGTGGTGACGGGGCTCATCATCTTCTTCAACTACCGCACCCGCCAGAACCAGCAGAAGCACGGGCTGGCCGAGGAGCCGGACGTGATCTTCTACGGCCGCAACATCCTGATCGCCGTGGCGCTCATCGGCTTCTCCTGGCTCATGGCCAGCTACAAGGGCCTGCCCAACGTGCTGATCGTCATGTTCGCGCTGATCGCGCTCTTCGTGTTCCTGACGACGCGCACCACCTTCGGCCGCCGCGTCTATGCCATGGGCGGCAACGAGAAGGCGGCGAAGCTTTCGGGCATCAACACCGAGAGGCTCACCTTCCTGATCTTCGTGATCATGGGGGCACTCGCCGCACTCGCAGGCCTCATCTTCGCAGCGCGCCTCAACGTGGCGACACCCAAGGCGGGCCTGGGCTTCGAGCTTGACGTCATCGCCGCCTGCTTCATCGGCGGTGCGGCGACAACGGGTGGCGTCGGCAAGGTGGTGGGTGCCGTCATCGGCGCCTTCATCATGGGCGTCATGAACAACGGCATGTCGATCATGGGCATCGGCATCGACTGGCAGCAGGTGATCAAGGGCGCGGTGCTGATGCTCGCGGTGTTCCTCGACGTCTATTACAAGAACAAGGGCTGAGGCATCGCCTCAGCCGAATGTCTTGTGCCAGTGCCGCGCAATGTCGATGCGGCGCGGGATCCACACCTTGTCGTGCGCGCGCACGTAGTCGATGAACTTCGCAAGCCCCACCGCCCGGCCGGGCCGCCCGGCAAGGCGACAGTGCAGCCCGACTGACATCATCTTCGGGCTGCCGCGGCGGCCTTCCTCGTAGAGGCAGTCGAAGCTGTCCTTCAGGTACTGGAAGAAGTGCTCGCCGGTATTGAAACCCTGCGGCGTCGCAAAGCGCATGTCATTGGCATCGAGCGTGTAGGGGATGATGAGGTGCCTTCCCCCGTCCGCCTTCTTCAGGAAGTATGGAAGGTCATCCGAATAATCATCCGATGAATAGAGGAAGCCACCCTCCTCCATCACGAGCTTCGTGGTGTTCATCGAGCAGCGCCCGGTATACCAGCCCAGCGGCCGCTCACCCGTGACTTGCTGGTGCAGCCGGATCGCCTCGGCGATCTGGCGGCGCTCCTCGTCCTCCGGCATATCCTTGTGCTCGACCCATTTGAGGCCGTGGCTGGCGATCTCCCAGCCCGCTTCCTGCATCGCCTGAACCTGGTCCGGCGCGCGCGCCATGGCGGTGGCGACGCCATAGATGGTGAGCGGCACCTCCCGCTCCGTGAACATGCGCCACAGCCGCCAGAAGCCGGCACGCGCGCCATATTCATAGATCGATTCCATGTTCCAGTGGCGCTGGCCCACCCAGGCCTGCGCGCCAACGATTTCGGAGAGAAAGGCCTCGGAGGCGGCATCGCCATGGAGGATGTTGTTCTCGCCGCCCTCCTCGTAGTTGAGCACGAACTGCACGGCGACATTGGCGCCGCCCGGCCACTGCGGGTCGGGAATGGCCCGGCCATAACCCTTCATGTCACGCGGATAGGACGTCACAACTCACCTCCGGATAGCTTCGCCACATTGGAATGGTGCGATACTACCCGAAGCCGCCAGCGTTGGAAGTGCTCTCCCGCCGCAACCGTCAGCGCACGGTGGGGAATACCAGTTCCGGCTTGTAGCTCTTGAAGCTCTCGAGCTTCTGCGCGTTGCACTCTGTCTGCCAGCGGCTGCCCTGAACGACGCCCGACACGCAACGGTACTTGGCGCGGTAGGCGTCGGTTGCCGCATTCTCTTCGATGGCGACTGCCGCGAGGCCGACCACCGTGCCGCCCTGCCGTTCGACCAGGCGGATCGCGCCATCCATGGTGCCGCCGGTTTCAACCCACTGGTCGGCGAGCAGCACCTTGGTACCGGGGCCGAAGGCGGGCTGGCGCATTTCCATGTCCTGGGTGCGGCCGGAGTAATTGGAGAAGCTCACCTTGTCGGTGTCGACGCACAGCTTGCCCGCCTTGCGGATCGGCAGGAAGCCCACGCCCAGCCTGGTGGCCAGCGCCGAGCCCAGCACGAAGCCCATGGCATCGAGCCCGCCGACCACGTCGATGGTCAGCCCCTTGAGATCGGCCACGAGATCATCCAGCAGGTCATGGAAGGCCTCGCCGTTGATGTAGATCGAGGTCGGGTCCAGCCATGCGAATTTCGGGCCCTTGGTATTGGGCGCCATGAGGTTGAGATACCAGCGGTCGTCGCGCGGACCCTGATTGCGTTCCGAGCTGCGGCTCATGACTTGGCTCCATGTTCACGGGTGAGTTTCAGAAGGCGGGCGAGCTTTGCAGGCTCGATGTTGTAGAAGTCGCCGTCACGGTTGATGCCGGTGGCCACCATGAAGCCGTCGACGTCAGCCATGTAGAGATGCGCATTGTCGGGCGTGATGCCCGATGCCAGCGTCAGCGCCTGATCCCCGATGGCGCGGCGGAATGTGGTGATCTTGGCTCTGTCGACGGCCTTGCCGGTGGCAACACCCGAAGTGCACACCGCATCCATGAAACCCGTCGCAAGGCGTGCAGAATATTCGTAGTGCTCCGGCGCCACTTCGCGCTGCTTCTTGAAACAGGTGCCGCCGGTGTAGAGCCCGCTCCAGCCGGAGGTCGCGAGCGCTGCGGCAATGTCCCTGGCTTCCACTTGGTCATCCGCCGCGCGCCGCTCGTCGATGCGCGCGTCATCCGCCCAGTAGCCGTCAACCGCAACGCCATCGCGCTTCAGCTGGCCCAGCACGGGGAACGCGTCCTTTCCCGTCACCGCCAGGAAGTTTACGCCCATCCACAGCGCTGGGAACATCGCCCGCACATGTGCGATGATGGGCAGGAAGCGCTCCACGCCAAAGTCATGATTGATGAGGAAGCAGCCAGGCGCCCCCTCCTCCACCAGCACGCGGACATTGCGCACCGCCTGTTCGTTGTCCGTCACGTGGATCACCGGCAGCACCGCCGGCCCCACGCACTTGAACAGCTTCCTGAAGTCTTGGCGTTTCATGGCCCAAAACTACGGCCTTGTGCGAATTACGGAAATTTATAATGATGATGCAAGCATAAGGAGTGGCAATGCGCGCCATCAACCTTCCGACCGATCTCCTGCGGGCCTTCGTCAGCGTCATAGACCTCGGGGGCTACACCCGCGCGGCGGATGCGCTGGGCCGCACCCAGCCTGCCATTTCCCTCCAGATGAAGCGATTGGAAGAGCTGCTGGATGCCAAGCTTCTGGCGCACGAGGGCCGTGAGCTGAAGCTCACCGAGGAGGGCGAAGCGCTCGCCGTCTATGCCCGCCAGCTCCTGCGGCTGAATGACGAGGCGGTGGCCAAGCTCAAGGGCCGCGCCGCCAAGGGCCAGCTGCGCGTCGGCCTTCCCACCGATTTCTCGGTCGCCTTCCTGCAGGACTCGATCATCGATTTCGCGGGTGAACAGGCAAAGGTCACGCTGTCGATCACCTGCGACCTCTCCCGTAAGCTGCTCGACCTGCTGCATGCCGACGATCTCGACATCGTGATTGCGCTACTTGCGCGCGACAAGAACCCGTATCTGGTGAGAAGCTGGGACGAACGCCCGATCTGGGCCGTGGCCAAGGATTTTCCTGTGAACAAGTCCGTGGCCGTCCCGCTCGTAACCCACCCCGAGGGCTGCGAATACCGCCGCCGCATGACGGCGGCGCTGCGCGCCGAGGGGCGGGACTGGCGCGTGGCCTATACAACACCCGACATCGGCGGCTTGCAGCGCGCGGTGAGTGCCGGCATGGGCGTCACCGCGCTCACCCGCAAGACGGTGCTGCCGGACATGCGGATTCTCGCGTCCCGCGAGGGTTTTCCGGCCATGGAGCCCATCCACATCGGCCTCTTCTACAAGCACCAGCGCCTGTCGGGTGCGGGCCTGATGCTGGTCGATTCGCTCATCGCCCGCATGGACGAGGCCGCCGAGCCTGCCCCGACCAAGGCATCTGCCGCTCGATAAGCGGGCGTCATGCATGCATTAGCAGCATAAATTTCCCGAATGTCTCGGGGAGGGATACGTTTTGCAACGACGCGCTGGACCTCGGCAGCAAGACATGATGGCATGCGCGCTCAGGAGTAGGAAACAACCGCCGGCAATCCTCCGGCCCCAAGGGAGACGAAACGCATGCCGAAAGTCCTCAAGCCGACACGCCGCGATGTTCTGAAATACGGCGCGGCCGCCGCCACAACCGCACTCTGCACGCCTTACGTAAGCCGTGCCTGGGCCGACACCGTGGAGATCAACATGCTCGCCTGGTACGGCCACGGCGAACCGGACGTGGTGGGCGAGTTCGAAGCCGCCAACAACGTGAAGTTCAAGCCCAAGTACTATGCCGGCGGCGACAACATGATGGCGCTGATCTCGCAGTCGCCCCCCGGCACCTATGACGTCATCCTGTCGGACGCCGAGTTCGTGCAGCAGCTCAATGCGGCGGACTACATCGAGGAGATGAACCCGGCGGACTATCCCTTCGACGACATGCTCTATGCCGACTTCAAGCAGTTCCCCGGCCACTGGAAGGACGGCAAGCTCTATTCCATGATGGTGCGCTTCGGCCACCTTGGTGTCTCCTACAACACCACCGCCATGTCCGAGGCCGAGGCCATGAGCTACAAGGCCTTCTGGAAGCCGGAGATCAAGGGCAAGCTCGGCCACTTCGACTGGCACCTGCCGAACCTTGGGCAAATGAGCCTCACCAACGGCAACGGCGCAAAGCTTTGGGACCAGGACGAGGCCGGCTGGAAGAAGATCCAGGAAACCACCATGTCGCTGCGCCCGCAGGTCGGCGGTTTCTTCGACTACGGCGGCACCTTCAACGGACTGAAGAACAACGAGATGATGGCCATGGCCGGCATCGGCGATTGGATCACCGGCGTGCTGGAGCGCGATGGCGCGCCAGTCAAGTCGGTCGTGCCGAATGAAGGCGGCATCCAGTTCACCGAGTCCTGGTCCATCGGCAAGGGCACGCAGAAGGCCGACATGGCCAAGAAGTTCATCCAGTACATGATGTCGCCTGACGGCCAGGTGCACTCCGCCCGCATGCTGGCCTATCCGGCCTTCTGCGTCACCAAGGGCGGCCGCGCCAAGCTCAACGAGGTCGATCCGAAGGAAGCCCAGCGCACCGGCCAGGTGGACGGCATGCCGAACGACCCGATCACGCTGATCAAGGATGGCCGCATCCACTATCGCAACATCCCGCAGCAGCAGAGCCTCGAGGACTGGAACGAGTTCTGGCAGGAATACAAGAACGCGTCGTAACCTGTTCACGTCTCCTCTAAACCGTCATCCCGGCGAAAGCCGGGACCCAGCTTTCCTCACGTACTGAAATATAGCTGGGCCCCGGCTTTCGCCGGGGTGACGGCAAGAGTTGGGCGAAGAAAAACACACCACCATGACCACCAGGCCCACCACCAAGCCCGACACCTACGCGATCGCCTGGCGGTTGCCGCTGATCATCTGGCAGGGGCTGTTCTTCGTCGGGCCGCTGCTCTTCATGGTGGCCATGTCGTTCTTCCTGGTGAAGAACTACCGCATGGAAGTGGCCTTCCAGTTCTCCAACTGGCAGCGCATGCTGTCCAAGGATTTCTTCTGGGACGCCTATTTCTTCACGCTGTGGCTGGCCCTGCTCGCCACCATCATCACCAGCTTGGTCGCCTTCCCCGCCAGCTACTTCCTCGCCTTCAAGGCCAGCGAAAGGCTCAGGCGCTGGGCCATCTTCTTCCTCATCATTCCGTTCTTCACCAGCTATCTGGTGCGCATCTTCGCCTGGCAGGTCATCCTCGCGCAAAGCGGCGTCATCAATGCAGGGCTTTCCTATCTCGGCCTCGGGCCGTGGCAGATGCTGAACACGCAGTTCGGCACCATGGTCGGCTATCTCGTCCTCTGCCTGCCCCTGGCCGTGATCCTGCAGACATTCTCGCTCGCCAACATCGACAAGCGCCTCGTCGAGGCCGCGCATAATCTGGGCTGCGGGCGCCTGCGCACCGTCTTCACCGTGGTGATCCCCTTGGCCAAGACAGGCCTCGTGGTCGCCGCTGTGTTCTGCTTCATCCTGTCCTTCGGCGACTTCGTGGCGCCCTATTATCTCGGCGGCTCCAAGCCACCCACGCTGTCGATCATGATCGTCGACACGTCCAAGTCCGGCCAGCAATGGCCGCGCGCTGCGGTGGTCGCCATCACCATGATCCTCACCCTTCTCGTCGTGGCCTTCTCCGCCATCGGCTTCGCTTACAGGAAGCGTGGCAAATGAAGGACGACAAACTCCTCCGCTGGGTTCTGACGTTTTATACGGCGCTGGTCTTCCTCTTCGTCTTCGCGCCCATCGCGGCCAGCCTCGTCTTCTCCTTCAACTCGGATCGCTTCCCGACGATCCCGCTCGGTTCCTTCACCACCGACTGGTACGTCAAGGCCTTCAGCAACCCGGAGGTCTGGGACGCCGCATTGAGGAGCCTCATCGTCTCCTCCGTCACCGCCGTCATCGCCACCGCCATCGGTTTCTCGGCAGCCTATACGGATTATCGCTACGACTTCGTTGGCAAGAAGGCCTTCCTCATTCTCTCGCTTCTGCCGCCCACCATCCCGCTCATCATCCTCGCACTCGCCATGCTGGGTTGGCTGTCGATGTTCAATGCCTCCGGCATGACCATCTCCATCATCATCGCCCACACCGTTCTCTGCGCGCCCTTCGCCATGGCGGTCATCCGGTTGCGCCTGAACCAGATGGACCCCAACCTCGAGCCCGCGGCATGGAACCTCGGCGCGTCGGAATGGGTGACCATGAAGTCCGTCGTCATCCCCTTCACGCTCCCCTCCATCATCGCCAGCCTGTGCCTCACGGCGGCGGTTTCCTTCGACGAGTTCGCAGTGGCCTGGTTCGTCTCCGGCCTCAACAAGACGGTGCCCGTGGTCATCCTCGAAATCCTCACTGGCAACATCGACCCGCAGGTCAATGCCATCGGCACCGCCGTCTTCCTCGTCTCGATCACCCTCGTTGTCATTGCGCAGGTCCTCGTCCTCAGGCCTGCGAAGAAACCGGAAGCAGCCTGATGGCCGAGCCCCTCGTCGTCTTCGAAAATGTCGTGAAGCGCTTCGGCACCTTCGAAGCGGTGAAGCGCATGAACTTCGAGATCCGCGAGGGCGAGTTCCTGGCCTTCATGGGTCCTTCGGGCTGCGGCAAGACGACGACGCTCCGCATGCTGGCGGGCCTCGAGCAGCCGACCGAGGGCGACATTCGCCTTGCAGGCAAGTCCCTCGTCGACGTCAAGCCGCATGAGCGTGACACGCCCATGGTCTGGCAGTCGCTCGCCCTCTTCCCCTTTCTCAATGCCCGCGAGAATGTCGAGTTCGGCCTCAAGATGCGCGGTATGGATAAGCCCGCGCGCCGCAAGAAGGCGCTCGACTGGCTGGAGCGTCTCGGCATCGGCGAATTCGCCGAGCGTGACGTCAACTCGCTGTCGGGTGGCCAGCGCCAGCGCGTGGCACTCGCCCGCGCGCTCGTCACCGAGCCGAAGATCCTGCTGCTCGACGAGCCGCTCTCCGCACTTGATGCCCATCTCGTCATCCGCATGCAGGGCGTTCTCACCAAGCTCCAGCGCGAGCTCGGCATCACCTTCGTCTACGTCACGCACTCGCAGTCCGAGGCCTTCGCCATGGCCGACCGCGTGGTCATCATGTCCAAGGGCGAGATCGCCCAGATCGGCTCGGCGCGCGACATCTACCGCACCCCTGCCTCGCGCTTCGTCGCCGAGTTCGTCGGCCGCAACAACATCTTCGCCGGCACCGTCAATTCCGCCGGCAATGTCGAGACGGCGGCCGGCACCTTCACGCTGGACGGCAAGGCCAGGCCCGGCGAGAAGGTCAGCTTCGTCGTCGCCGCCGATGTCGTCTCCCTCGCCACATCGAAGCCCGCCGCACCGAACGTCTTCACCGCGCAGCTCATCTCGGAGGAGTTCGTGGGCTCCATGGTCACCCTGTTCTTCGAGGCGCCGGGCGACACCGAAATCAAGGTCCAGGTGCAGGAGCGCTCCCTCGAAGGCATCCCGCGCGAGCCGGGCCAGCAGCTCTTCCTCTCCTTCGATCCATCCCACGCCCATATCCTGAAGGGTTGACGCAACATGATCCGCAATCCCATCCCCTGGCCCAATGGCGCGCGCTGCGCCTGCGCCATCACCTTCGACATGGACGCGGATTCGCTCATCCACATTTCACGTCCGAAAGATGGCCACGACCGGCTCTACCCCATCTCCATGGGCCGCTACGGGCCGACCGTCGCCGTGCCGCGCATCCTCGACACCTACCGCAAGTATGGCCTGAAGCAGTCCTTCTTCATCCCCGCCTGGTGCCTGGTGCGGCTTTCGGCAAAGCCGTGAACGGGAGGCTGTTGACCCTCTGGGGGCAGATCGTGGCTCGCCGGTCGTTCAAAGATCCGGAGCATCTGGCGAACAACCGAGAAACTCGCTACCACCGGATAACTGTCAACTTTCTGGTCCCGTCGTCATGCTTGCGCTTGCCCTGTCGATCATTCCCTTTCCATTCGCATTCCTGATCATCCTGGGGGCGCTCAGCGACCTGTCGAGTTTCAGAATCCCCAATGCGGTACCCTATGGGCTCGTTGTTCTCTTCGCACTGCGATCGATACTGGGGTGGCTGAACACGCCATTCCTGCCAAGCCTGTCATTCCACATTCCTCCCTACTGGATCGATGTCGCGATCAGCCTGGGAATTGCACTGGTCGTGCTGATCGTCTCGATCATCTTCTGGCAGCGCGGATATATCGGGGGTGGCTATGCCAAGTATCTGGCGGCCACATCGCTCTGGATGGGCCCGATTGGCGTCGTTCAATACATGGTCATCCTGTCGGCACTGGCCCTCGTCATGGCCCTCATTTTGAAACTGTCATCGCGCTGGGGCTTCCTGGTGCATGCGGGCAGGCTCCCCGCCTTCGTGAAGAGGCTGTTTGCCAAGATCGAAGACAACCAGCTCCCTTATGGCTTTCCCATGGGGATCGCGGCCCTCATAATGATCCCCCAGATCTTCAAGGCCTGACCTTCCCTGCCAACCTTGCAACACATTGGCTTTTAAACGATAAATCCTTCGAAGTGATATGCGCCAAGGACGCGCTGTCGGCTGATCGAACCGGAAGATGCTCCCTTCCCAAGCAGGGCGGGAGCTTCGTCATTGAGGGCACCATGAAGAAGCACGTCTGCAACCATACCATCCACGACCACCAGTGCCACTTCGGCTGGAACCGTGACAATCCGCCCGTCGTCCGCATTGCGCCGGGCGAAACGGTGGAGTTCAATCCGGTTGATTCTTCCGGCGGCCAACTCAACGCCAAGTCAACACTGGCAGACCTCAAAGCGCTCGACTTCGGCAAGGTGAACCCTGTCGCGGGCCCCGTCTTCATCGAGGGTGCCGCGCCCGGCGATGCCATCAAGGTAACCCTGCTCGATTTTGCGCCCTCGGGCTGGGGCTGGACGGCCAACATCCCCGGCTTCGGCCTGCTGGCGGACCAGTTCAAGGACCCCGCCCTTCACATCTGGAAGTATGACGCCACGACCATGGCGCCCGCCATGTTCGGGCCCGGTGGACGCGTGCCGCTGAAGCCCTTCTGCGGCACGATCGGGCTGGCGCCCGCCGAAGCGGGCCTGCACTCCGTCGTGCCGCCGCGCCGCATGGGCGGCAACATGGATATCCGCGACATGGCCGCTGGAACCGAACTCTACCTCCCGGTCGAAGTGGCGGGCGGCCTGTTCAGCGTCGGGGACACACATGCCTGCCAGGGCGACGGCGAAGTCTGCGGCACGGCCATTGAGAGCCCCTGCTCGCTGCAGGCCAGGTTCGAACTGGTGAAGGGCGCCAATCTTCCCTTCCCGCGCTTCACCACGCCGGGCCCTGTGTCGCGCCACCTCGACGTCAAGGGCTACGAAGTGACCACCGGCATCGGTCCCGATCTCATGGACGGCGCCAAGGCCGCCGTCTCCGGCATGATCGACCTGCTTTCGAAGCGCTACAACATGAACGCCGTCGACGCCTACATGCTGTGTTCGGTCTGCGGCGACCTGCGCATCAGCGAAATCGTGGACATGCCGAACTGGGTCGTCTCCTTTTATTTCCCGCGTGTCGTGTTTGAGTGACGAATTACGACAGCTGCGCGCTTTCGGAAAACTCTGCTTCCAACTGGCACCCAGTAAGCTGAAGGGTCCCGCCAGTGAGATATGGCGTCCATGTGGATCAACTCAGTTGCAGCGTGACGGCACGTGATAATTGCGCGATGATCCGCGGGCGGCATAACCATGATGCGACCACAAATCCGACCCGGCATTTTCATTGGCCTGCAGAACGGCATGGCAGCAGCATTGTTCGCCACCCTGCTCGCCGCCGAACTCAACCGCCGTCTTCTCTATACCTACCCGAATTCCGGCGCGCTGTGGTGGTTCTCCACACTTGCCAACCGCACCGTCATGCCACTGCTACGCCAGATCGACAGGCTGTTCGGCACGCCTGACAAACTGCTCCTCGTCCTGCTGGCAGGGATCGCCATCCCGCTACTCGCCTGGCGGACGCGCTATTGGTTTGCAACGGCTTTGTCCGGCCATCTGACACTCGCTGCACTGGCCATCATCACCTATTCGGTTTTCCAGCGAGGCCGGCTGGGGTTGCAGTGGACCGACCTTCCCGACGCGCTCGGCACCATGAACATGCCTGCACTCGGCCTCGCCCTCCTCGCCCTGTGTCTCCTCGTTCTGGTCATGTGCATCGCTGATCACGTAGCATTCATCCGCTTCTTCGTGTCGCTCATCAGAAGACTTCTGTTCAAAGAATGATGTCTTTGATTTGCTGTACTTGTGAACGCCGTGTGGCGCCTGGCAGGACGTCGGGATGACCCAGTCGCGCGCACATGAGGACCGATTGGAGATCCTGCTCGATGCCGCCAACCGCGCGGTGGCGCTCTACGATGTGCCGGAGGCAAGCAAGGCAACGCTTCACAACCTCTCGGAAAACGCCACCTACCGCATTGAAGCACCCGATGGACGGCGCTGGGCGCTGCGCATTCACCGCGAAGGCTATCAGTCACGGCAGGCTATCGCCTCGGAGCTCGCATGGGCCGTGGACCTGCGCCGCTCAGGGGTCGTGACAACACCCAATCCGCTACCGGGCAGGGACGGAAACCTGATACAACATATCGCGCACCCGCAGCTGATGGGTCCGCGCAACGCCGTGCTCTTCGACTGGGAGAATGGCAAGGAACCTGCCATCACCGATGATCTCGCAGGATCCATGGAAGCACTGGGCGAGATCGCCGCGCGCATGCATGTTCATGCGCGGCAATGGCCGAGGCCTTCATGGTTCACCCGCCATAGCTGGGACTTCGACTCGGCTCTTGGTGAAAATCGGCCTCACTGGGGCCGCTGGCGCGAGGGCGTAGGCATGGATCGCGAGAAGGAGCAGGTGTTCCAACGCACCGTCGATCTGATCGGCCGACGATTGACTGCATATGGCATGGGACGTGAGCGCTTTGGCCTCATCCATTCGGACTTGCGGCTGGCCAACCTGCTGGTCGATGGCCAAACGGTGAAGGTGATCGACTTCGATGACTGCGGCTTCAGCTGGTACATGTATGATGCCGCGTCACCCGTGTCCTTCTACGAGCATGAGCCTCAAGTGCCGGAACTCATCGAGAACTGGAAGACCGGATACCGCAAGGTGTTGCCGCTCGCGAAGGAGGACGAGGCGGAAATACCAACCTTCGTCATGCTCCGCCGCATCCTGCTCGTCGCCTGGGTCGCCTCACACATCGAGGCTGAATTCCCGAAGTCGCTCGGAGCGGGCTACACCGACGGCAGCCTCGCCCTGTGCGAGGACTATCTGCGGCGATTCTCCTAAGACAGCGCCATGAGGCTTTCGGGAAGAACCTGCCCGCCGTCGACAATCAGTGTCTGGCCTGTGACGTAACCTGCCTCCTTCGAGGCGAAGTAGAGCACCGCATGGCCGATATCCTCGACAGAACCGAGACGGCGCAGCGTAACGGACGCTGTCATGTTGCGCTCGTAGTCCGGCCCGGCCTCTGCCAGGCCCTCCGTCACGATGTTGCCCGGCATCACCGCATTCACGGTGATGCCATGGCTTGCGAGTTCGATGGCCGCTGTGCGCATGAAGCCGAGTTGGCCCGCCTTCGACGCGCCGTAATGCGCCCAGCCCGGATAACCGGTAACCGGTCCGGTAATCGACGACGTCAGCACGATGCGACCCTGGTTTGATGTCTTCAGATATGGCAGCGCAGCCTTCACTGTGTTGAACGTGCCCTTGAGGTTGGTATCCATGACGTAGTCCCAATCGGCGGAGCTCATCTGCTCAAGCTTGGCAGCCGGAAAGATACCGGCGTTGGCGCACAGAACATCAATGCCGCCATGGCGCCGCGCCACTTCCTCCATGGCCCGCTCGAGCGCACCTGGTGAAGTGACATCTGCCGGCAGCCCGAAGGCGCCATGCCCGACTTCCTTCGCGGCCAGTTCCGCCTCTTCGCCATGGCGGGAAAAAATGGCAACCTTCGCCCCAGCCTGCGCAAACACCCGCGCGATTCCCTTGCCGATGCCCTTGGAACCACCGGTGATCACCACCGAACGGCCCTGAACCGAATGCGTCATGCGTGTCTCCACTTAATTTGTCGCCGTGAGCACGGCTGCGAGGGTACGACGGCACAGGTCCTTGGCGCGCTCGAGTGACAGCAGGCTCTGGTCGATGCATTGCTCGAGCCACAGCCCGTCGACGAGCGAGATGAGGATGGTGGCGATGTCATAGCTATCGACCTTGACACCCTTTCCACGCGCGAAGGCGGAGATCGCGCGGGCGATGCGCTCACGGTAGAGCGCATAGTTCTTGCGGTGCTCGACCTGCAGGGTCGGGTTCACCGCGATCTCGCCCCACAACGCGAGCCAGACATTGAGATAATCGCGGCTGAGGAAGGTGTCGGCGAACATCATGTCGACCAGCTCGTCGATGCTCTGCGGCGTGGCTTCCGCGCGGTCGAGGTTCTCCAGCACCTTGACGTAGATCGACGCATAGAGGGCGGCGAGCAGCGCGTTCTTCGAGCCGAAGTGATGCGTGATCAACCCGCGTGACGTGCCTGCTTCATGGCAGATATTGTCCACCGTGAAGCCCTGGATGCCGCCCTTGGCGAGGCAGGCGATGGACGCCTCAATGAGCCGCGCCCGGCGTTCGTCCGGGGCGATGCGTTCGAATTTCGGTGTCGTTGCTTTCTTGGCCATTGCTATCCGGGGAACAGGGGCGTGAGAAAACTCACGCCCCCATGTTGCCTCAGGCCTTCGTGAACTGCGTCGGGTCCGGGTGACCGTCTGCCAGGATCACAGGATTGATGTTCGAGCGGTAGATCGCGAGGAAGGGTTCGAAGCAGACGAAGATGAAGCCGCCTGAGTCTTCCATCAGGTCCTCCATGTGGTTGAAGATTTCCTTGCGCTTGGCATCGTCCTGCTCGACGAGGCCCTTCTGGTAGAGGTCCTCAAACTCCTTCGAGTCGAAGAACGACCAGTTGTAGACGCCGATCTGGTCCGGGCGGAACCACACCAGGTTCTCGGTGGGGTCAATGCCGCCGGCGAAGTTCATCAGTACCATTTCGATGTTCTTGTAGCCGTCGCCCTGCGTCTTGTCGCCAAGCGCCCAATAGGCGGCATCTTCCGTCGGCTGGATGTTGACGGTGATTCCTGCCTCGCCAAGGCTCGACTGGATGATCTGCGCGGTGGACTGCGAGACCGAGTCGGTGAGGCAGTAAAGGTTGAGTTCGAGGGTCGAAACACCCGCCTCCGCCAGCAACGCCTTGGCCTTCTCGATATCGCGCGTGGCAATCTTGTTCTTCTCGCGGGCGAATTGCGTGCCGGGCTGCACGACACCGGCCGAACGACCCGTAAGACCATCATAGGAGCCCTGCAGCACCGCATTGCCATCATAGGCATATTGGATCGCCTGGCGGACGCGCGGGTCCTTCAGCTTTTCGGCATTCATGTTGATGGTGAGCCAGACATAGCGCGTCGACTGCGCCTCGATCAGCTTCGAATCCTTGGGCATGTTGGCCTTGAGCGCCTTGGCCGCACTCAGTGCCACGCGCGTATAGTCGAAGGAATCCGCCTCGTAGGCCAGCAGCGCTGTCTGGTCATCGGTGACGATGAAGTACTCGACCTTGCTGAAGGCCGGCTTCTCGCCCTTCCAGTCCGGGTTGGCGACCAGCGTCACCTTCTGGTTCTGCTCCCACTTGTCGAGCAGGTAAGGGCCGCACTGCGCTGGGATCTCGGTGGTGTAGCTGCCGCCCGCCTTCTCGACGGCCGCCTTGCACACGATGTGGCCGCCATAATAGGGCAGCGAGATGTAGACGAAGGGCTTGAACGGCTCCTTCAGGTGGATGAGGCCGGAGTGCTGGTCGAGCACTTCGACATTGTCGAGCTTCTCGAACTGGTAGGCCCATGCCGAGTCGGAACCCTTGATGCGCTCGAAGGAGAATTTCACGTCCTCCGCCGTCAACGGGCCGAAGCCGTTGTTCCACGTCAGATAATCATGGAGCGTGAAGGCGATGGTCTTCGGGTCCTTCCACTCGAAGGTCTTGGCGGCATAGGGCGTGATCTTGTTGCCGTCGCGCATGTCGCCCAGGCGGACCAGTGTCACCTGCGTGCAGCGCGGGATGATGTCGTCAAGCTCGCCAATGATGCCCTTGGGGTCCAGCACCTGCAGGTCCGCGGTGGCGCGCAGCCGCAGCGTGTCGCCGTCGGCAGCCCAGGCGAAGTGCGGCCTCGCGGCGATGCCCGCGAACAGGGCGCCGCCCATCGTCAGGAATTTGCGGCGGTCAGTGCTCCAGTGAAGTCCCATGGTTTCCTCCTTGAGTTTATGTTCTGGTTTCTTCGGCAAAATGGCATCGCACCATGCGGTCCGGTGTGATCATGTTGGGCTGGGGCTCCTCCACCGCGCAGCGCGGGCGGGCGAGCGGGCAACGGGCATGGAATTCGCAGCCCGAGGGCCTTGCGAGAACGCTCGGGATTTCGCCCTTCAGCGCAAGGTCGGCGCGGCGCTTCCGCGGATCAGCCTGCGGCTCCGCTGCGATGAGACTGCGGGTATAGGGGTGATAGGGCATCGCGAAAACCTCGCGCGTCGGGCCCCACTCCGCCATGCGGCCGAGATAGAGCACCGCCACGCGATCCGTCACGTGGCGGACCACGGCAAGGTTGTGGGTGATGATGAGAAAGCTCAGCCCCATGTCGCGGCGAAGGCCCGTCATCAGGTTGAGGATCTCGGCCTGCACTGAAACATCAAGCCCAGCCGTTGGCTCGTCGGCGATCACCAGCTTCGGCTTCAAGGCCAGCGCGCGCGCGACCGAAACGCGTCGTGCCTGGCCTCCCGACAATTCATGCGGATAGCGCTGGGCGATCGACGGGGCGAGACCAACGCGCTCCAGCATGATCTCGGCCGTCCTGTCGCCATCAGGCCGCGGCACACCATTGATCTCGAATGGCTCGATGAGCTGTGCCGCGACCTTGCGGCGCGGGCTGAGCGAGGCCACCGCATCCTGGAACATCAGGGCCGTTTGCTGCCGCACCTTCATGAAGTCGGTGCGGCTCTTCACTGGCCGGCCTTCGAAGCTGAGGCTGCCATCGGTGATATCGACAAGGCCCATCATGGCACGAGCCAGCGTACTCTTGCCGGACCCCGACTCGCCCACGAGGCCCAGCATCTCGCCGTGGCCGATGCTGAGCGACAGGGAGCTCAGGATTGTCATGCGCGGGGCTGACCCTGGCAACAGGCGTTGTAGGCCTGAGGCGGGACCGACGAGGTCAAGCGACACATTGTTCACGTCATAGAGTGCGCTCATGACAGCGCCTCATGGCAGCGTGCCCAGTGGCGCGGGCCTACTTCGACATAGTCCGGTGCCTCGTTGCGGCAGCGCTCGTGGGCGCGCGCGCAGCGGGCGGCGAAGCTGCAGCCCATGGGCGGGTTCACGAGATCGGGCAGGCGGCCGGGAATGGTGGGCAGAACCGGTGTCTGCTCATGCAGGTTGGCCGGATCGCAGGCAATCAGCGCCTGGGTATAGGGGTGGCGCGGCTGGTGATAGACGTCATCCGTCGAGCCTTCCTCCACCACCTCGCCCGCATACATCACATAGACGCGGTCGCAGAGTTCACCGACCACGCCCAGATGGTGGGTGACGATCACGATGGCGCCATTGTAGTCCCGCCGGAGTTCGCGCAGCAGATGGATGATCTGGGCTTCCATGGTGACGTCAAGTGCCGTCGTCGGCTCGTCCGCCACCAGCACCTGCGGCGCCATCAGCAGCGCCGCTGCAATGGCGGCACGCTGGCGCATGCCGCCGGACAGCTCATGCACATAGCGGTCGAGGCAGCGGACGGGATCGGAAATCCCCACCCGCTTCAGCATGGCGGCCGCCTGCTGGCGCTTCTCGGATTTGGAAAGTCCCTCGCGCTGGTCCTGGAAATCGACCAGCTGCTCGCCGATGGTCAGCACCGGATTGAACGAGGTCATGGGGTCCTGGAAGATCATGGCGATGTGCCGGCCGCGCAGGCGGCGCTTTTCCTCATCGCTCACCGACAGGATATCCCTGCCGTCGAACATCACCCCACCCGACGTCACCTTCGCATTGCGGGCCAGCAGATTGATGAGCGCGGAGGCGAGGGTGGACTTGCCGCAGCCGGACTCGCCGACGATGCCGATCGCCTCGCCCGCCCGCGCCTCGAGTGTAGCATGGCGCAGCGCCTGCAACGGGCCTTCCTCGCTGGCATAGGCGATGGAGAGATCATCGACCTTGATCAGTGGGGCACTCATGTGAGCGTCCGCAATTGCAGGCGCGGATCCAGCGCATCGCGCAGCGCCTCGCCGAGGAAGGTGAAGCCGAGCGTCGCCAGGATCAGCGGAATGCCCGCCACGATCACCATGCCCGGCGACTGGCGGAGCGAGACATAGCCATCATAGAGGATGTTGCCCCAGGAGGGGGTGGGCGGCTTGACGCCGAGACTGAGGTAGCTGAGCCCGGCCTCCAGCATGATGACGACCGGAATATCCATCGAGAGCACGACCAGCAATTGCCCGACCACATTGGGCAGCAGGTGGCGCAGGATGATGCGGGCGTTGGAGGCGTTCATCGCCTGCTCGGCCATGATGAAGTCGCTGCGCGTGAGGCTGAGCGTCTGGGCGCGGATGAAGCGCGCATAGCCGGGAATGGAAACGAGGATGATGACGAGGATCAGCGTCGCGGTGGAAGGCCCCAGCACCGTGATCACGGCAAGTGCGAACATGATCATCGGCAGCGATGTCATCGAGTCAAAACAGAGGATGAGGAGCGAGTCGAGCCAGCGCGGGCCATAGCCGGCAACGAGGCCCAGCAGGATTCCGGCGAGCCCCGCGATGCCAGTGGCGGTGATGGCGACGCCCAGCGCGGTGCGCGCACCATAGATGATGCGTGACAGGAGATCGCGTCCGAGCTGGTCCGTGCCTGCCCAATGGGCGAGGCTTGGGTTCGAGAACTTATGCATCACGTCGATCTTGAGCGGATCGTAGGGCGCGAGCCATGGCGCGAAGAGCGCCATGATGACGAATGTGAGCACGATGGCGCCACCCATGACGCCCAAAGGCTCGGCCAGGAGCGCGCGCCAGACATTGCGCTTGCCGCTAGCCACGGAGCGTGTCCCGGACGCGCGGATCGAGCTTGGCCATCAGCAAGTCAGCGAGCGTCACCACGGTGAGGTAGAAGGCCGTCATGAACAGCACACAGCCCATAACCACGGGGAAATCGCGCTTCTGCACGGCGGAGGTGATGAGCGTGCCGATGCCCGGCCGCGAGAACACCGTTTCGACGAAGACCGCACTCGACAGGATGGACCCGAAGCCCACCGCCACGATGGCGACGACCGGCACGATGGCAACGCGGAGCGCATAGCGCAGCACGATCTTCGCTTGCGTGAGGCCGAAGGCGCGCGCCGTGCGTACGTGGTTGGCCGCCATCACCTCCAGCATCGAGGCGCGCACGAGCCGCGCGAGATAGCCCACCCAGGTGATGGCGATGGCGGCGGCGGGCAGCACCACGGCGCGAAATTGGCTGCCCCAGTCACCCGCCTCGCCAGCGCCGATGGCCGGGAACCAGCCAAGCCACACCGCAAAGACAAGGAGCAGGTAAATCGCCACCACGAAGGACGGGATCGAGATCATGCTGACTGAGAGCACCGCGAGCACCCGATCAATGGTGCGGCCCTGCCAGACGACGGCGAGGCAGCCCAAGCCAATGCCCGCGATGAGTGCGATCGACATGGCCACCGCACCGAGGAACAAGGTGTTGGGGAAGACCTCGGCGATCATGTCGGTCACCGGGCGCTTGGACCACACGTCATAACCGAGATCGCCCGTCAGCGCGTTCCTGAAGAAGTTCCAGACCTGCACGTAGATCGGCTGGTCGAGGCCCATGCGCACCATGAGTTCGTGCTTCAGTTCCGGTGTGGCGCGGGGGCCTAAGGCCAGCGAGGCCGGGTCGCCCGGCACCAGGAAGACCATCGCATACATCGCCAGCATGACCACGAAGATGATCAGGACAGCAAGGCCGATGCGCTTGATGGCATAGCTCAGCACGGCTTCCCCTCAGCCTCCCTGCTTCGGACTTCGGCCTTGTTCAGACCATGTCGCGCGCGATGCGTTTCTCATGCCAGTGCCGTTCAAAGACCGTTTCGCCATTCTCGCCGATGGTGAGTTCCATCTGGATGATGAAGTGGGTGGCATCGCAGGTGAGCCTGCCCTTGCTGCGGTGGGTGATGGTGGCATCGGGCCGGACCATTTCCACGTCATATTCGGTGATGAGCGTTGCCGACAGCGGGTCACCGTCGATGATCTCGTAGCGTGCAAACGCGTTTGACCGCTGCACCTGGCCGATGTCGTGCATTTCCTTGGAATAGGTCCAGCGCGGGAAGTCCACCACCATGCGGCCTGACAGGAGGTCGCGCACCACGCGGCGCGGGTGCGTCTGCTCCACCTCATGGCGGGTGACGGGCGGCAGCGGGGCCATTTCCGGCGGATCGAAGACGCGGAGCTTCGCATCATCGGGGCTCGGGGGGCGGACGGGCAGGTTGAGTGCGGTCTCGCCGCAGAACACGTTGACGGTGGCGAGTTCCGGCGAAGGCCAGGCCACCGGCCAGTAGGTGGTGGAGATCGACACCGCGATGCGGTGGCCCGGCGGGAAGGCATGCGCAATATCGTCCATCTCGACCACCGCCTGGGCGCGCTGGCCCGGCACCAGCGGTTCCGGGTGCTCATGGCTGTCGCGGTGGGTGAGGTTCAGCAGCCCATAGGTGACGCGCGTCGAGCGGCCATCGGGGGCGACGTCGTTGAGGCGGGCACAGACCAGGGCCTGCGGCTTGTCGGATGAGAAGGACAGCGTGATGGTGGGCGCGCCGAGGATTTCCACACGCTCGGTGAGCGGCTCCGAGATGAAGACGAGTGAGCCGCCGTCATCCTCGCGCTGGTCGGGCGGCCATTCGGCATCGCCACCATAGCGGCCCACCTCGCCCGCTGCGACGCCGACCCACAGCGGCGAGCAGACGGACGATGATCCTTGGACAGATGATTTTGCGAGACTGCCACCTTGGTTAAGGAACAAAGCCTCGGTATGGATGCGCGGGCTCGGCCACTGCGCCTCGCCCACCCAGCGGCCGGGGCGTTCGTCATAGCAGGTCTGGGGCGGCACGCTTTCCTGCACCCAGGCGCGCAGCATCGGCTCGTTCATGATGCCGGTGTCACGGCCCTTCATCCAATGATCGCACCAGCGCAGCACCTCCTGCAGCCAGCCGATGGCGGGCTCGACCGCCACGTCATGCGGATAGGAATGAGCCCAGGGGCCGATGAGGCCGAGGCGCGGTACGCTCAGGCCCGCGAGCAGGCGCGGCACGGCCTCGGAATAATTGTCGGCCCAGCCGGAGACGGCATAGACCGGAACCTTGATCTTCGAAAAATCCTCGCAGACCGAGCCCTGTTTCCAGTAATCGTCGCGGCGCTGGTGGTTGAGCCAGTTGAGGATCCACGGCTCGTTGTGGGCCATGCGCTGGCGCCACATGTCGCGCCAGGCCTCGCCCACGATCTCCGGGTCAGGCGGCAGGTCATTGTGGGCGAACATGGTGGCAGACCAGTCGAAATTATCCTTCGACAGGCAGCCGCCGACCCAGTGGATGTCCGTGGCGTAGCGATCATCGGTGGAGCCGACCGTGATGATGGTCTTGAGGGCGGGTGGCTGGCGCGCCGCAATCTGCAGACCGTTGAAGCCACCCCATGAGATGCCGATCATGGCGACCTGGCCATCGCACCACTCCTGCGCGGCGATCCAGGCGATGGCGTCGCAGCCGTCCAGCTGCTCGCGAACGCTATACTCGTCGTCGATCAGGCCTTCGCTGTCGCCCGTGCCGCGAATGTCGAGGCGGATCGAGGCATAGCCGTGGCCGGCAAGGTAATGGTGCATGGCCTGATCGCGCGGGCGGGTGCCGTCACGCTTGCGATAGGGCAGATATTCGAGAATGGCGGGCACCGGCCCGGCGCCTTCGGGGAACCAGCCGCGGGCGGCAAGCCTTGTGCCATCGGGAAGCGGGATGAAGAAGTTCTCCACCACCCTCACGGCAAAGGGAAACTCGGTGCGCTCAGCCACCATGCAGACCTCTGTTGTTGTACGTATGTATAAAAGCTGCTTCCGGGCGGTCAACAGCTATGTTCGCAATGAAAATCCTCTAAAAGGAAAAAACTCCTTGACAGCGCGCGCTCGATGTGCTAGAAAGGCGTATTCTCCAGAAAAGTATCGAAATTGGTGCCCGCGGTGAGGAACCGGCGGCCTCTGCCCTCATGGCGCGAGGCCCCTGGTCTTGACCCGGCTGGAGAGCTCGTTTTACTATACAATCGTTCAACAGTGAGGCTCCATGGCACGCGACCCACGCTACGACATCCTTTTCGAGCCCGTGAAGATCGGCCCCGTCACCGCGCCGAACCGCTTCTACCAGACGCCGCATGCCATCGGGCTCGGCTGGCAGCGACCGCAGGCTGGCGCAGCACTTCGCGGCGTGAAGGCCGAGGGCGGATGGGGTGTGGTCTGCACCGAATACTGCTCCATTCATCCGACGTCTGATGATTCTCCCTATGGCTTCCTGACGCTGTGGGACGAGGACGACGTGGCTGCACTCGCCCAGACGGCGGACGCCATCCACGCCCATGGCAGCCTCGCAGGCATCGAACTCTGGCATGGCGGCTCGCATGCCTCGAACCGCTGGTCGCGCGTGCCGGGAATCGCGCCCTCCGTCATTCCCGCCATGTATCACCTGCCGACCACGGCGCGCGGCATGGACCTCACTGACATTCGCGCCTTCCGCGGCTGGCAGCGTGATGCTGCAATCAGGGCAAAGCGTGCAGGCTTCGACATCGTCTATGTCTATGCCGGCCACGACTACCTGCCCTTCCAGTTCCTGTCGCCACGCCACAACCGTCGCGCCGACCAGTATGGCGGCAGCCTCGAGAACCGCGTGCGGCTGCTACGCGAGATGATCGAGGACACGAAGGATGCGGTGGGTGACAGCTGCGCCGTGGCGGTGCGGCTTGCGGTGGATGAACTGCACGGGCCCGCCGGCATCACCTCGGAAGGCGAGGGCCGCGAGATCGTGGCGATGCTCGCCGAACTCCCCGACCTGTGGGACGTGAACGTGGCGGGCTCGCTGGGCAATGACTCGAAGTCGGCGCGCTTCAGTGCTGAAGGCTACCAGGAACCGCAGGTGGCCTTCGTGAAGACGCTGACGACCAAGCCCGTCGTCTCGGTCGGGCGCTTCACCTCGCCTGACGTGATGGTGAGCCAGATCAGGCGCGGCATCCAGGATTTCATCGGCGCGGCGCGTCCCTCGATCGCCGACCCCTTCCTGCCCACCAAGATCCGCGAAGGGCGCGAGGACGAAATCCGCGAGTGCATCGGCTGCAACATCTGCCGCGCGGCGAACAATGAAGGCGTTCACCTGCGCTGCACACAGAACCCGACCATCGCCGAGGAATGGCGGCGCGGCTGGCATCCGGAGAAGATCGCCACCTATCCCAAGCGCGATAAGGTGCTGGTTGTCGGAGCCGGCCCGGCAGGGCTGGAGGCAGCGCTGAGCCTCGGCCGGCGCGGCCTCGACGTGACGCTGGCCGACCGCAACGGGAAGCTGGGCGGGCGGATCCTGAACGAGAGCACCCTGCCCGGCCTTTCGACATGGATTCGCGTGCGCGACTGGCGGCAGCACATGATCGCGAAGCTCAACAATGTCGCGGTGTTTCCCGGCAGCGAGATGACGGCAGATGACATCGCAGGTTTCGGCGCCGAGCACGTGGTGCTGGCCACGGGTGCAAAGTGGCGGCGCGATTGCATCGGCGTGAACGGCATGGACGTGCTGGACCTTAGCAAGGCGCTGACGCCCGATGACGTGTTTGCCGGGGCCGCGATTTCGGGCGCCGTCGTGATCTATGACGACGAGCACTACTTCATGGGTGGTGCCCTGGCGGAGAAGCTGGCCCGCGCGGGACACAACGTGACGCTGGTGACGCCCAATGCATCCGTATCGAGCTGGACGGCGATGACCGACGAGATCGGCTTCCTGCATGCGCGGCTGCATGAGCTGGGGCTTGGCATGCAGACGGGCCGCCTGCTGCTGGAGCACGGCAAGGGGCGGGTGAGGCTTGCCTGCACCGCGTCAGGCAAGGAGAGCGAGCTGGCCTGTGACACGCTGATCGTTGCGACGGGGCGGGTGCCGGATGATCGCCTCCACCATGAGCTTGCTGCCGTGCCGCGCGCCTTCACGCTGCACCGCGTGGGTGATTGCATGCAGCCCTCTTCGATCGCCGATGCGATCTATTCCGCCCACCGCTTCGCCCGTGAATTCGGGGAAGAGGCCGTTGCCGTGCCGCGCCGTGAACGCCCGCCTGTGAAGGATTTCGCATGAGCAACACCGAAACCACCGATGCCCGCCAGCGCCGCAGGCCCGCGCGCAACGCGCGCATCAGCGGCGAGCTGCACCAGCGGCCCTTCGGGCGGGTGATCCGGCCCTACAAGCCCATTGAGGTGCTGAGCGCTGACAACGTAGCAGCTCTCCACGAGACGGCCCTGAAGGTGCTTCGCGACATTGGCATGCGCGTGCTGGAAGATGATGCGCGCGACCGCTTCCGCAGGGCGGGTGCGGTGATCGACGGCGACAATGTGCGCCTCGACCCCGCCATGGTGGCCGAGCACCTCCGGACCGTGCCGCAGAGCTTCACGCTTGTGGCGCGCAACCGCGCGCGCTCGCTGCACATCGGCGGGGACGACGTGGTCTTCGCCTCGGTGGGCGGCCCGGCCTATGTGATGGACAATGACCGCGGGCGGCGCGACGGCACCCATGCCGAGATGTGCGACTACCTGAAGGTGATCCAGTCGCTCGACATCCTGCACCAGGAGGGCGGCGGACCTTTCGAACCGATGGACCTTCCCGCCAACACCCGCCACCTCGACCTCTACCGCGCGCAGATCACCGTTCTGGACAAGAGCTGGCAGACGCAGACGCTGGGCCGGGCGCGCACCATGGACGGGCTGATCCTCGGGGCGCTGTCGCTGGGCCTGTCGATGGACGAACTCCGGGACACGCCCGCCCTGCTCGGCATCATCAACACCAATTCGCCGCTGCAACTGGACATTCCCATGGGCGAAGGGCTGATCACTATGGCAGAGCACGGGCAGGTGAACGTCATCACGCCCTTCACGCTGGCCGGTGCCATGAGCCCGGTGACGCTGGCGGGCGCGCTCGTTCAGCAGCATGCAGAGGCGATGCTCGGAATCGTTCTGACGCAGATCGTGCGGCCAGGCGTTCCCGTGATGTATGGCGGCTTCACCTCCAACGTCGACATGCGCTCAGGCGCACCCGCCTTCGGCACGCCCGAATATGCCAAGGCGGCGCAGGCCTCGGGCCAGCTGGCGCGCCACATCGGGGTTCCGTTCCGCTCCTCCAACGTGAGTGCGGCAAACGAGGTCGATGCGCAGGCGGCCTATGAAAGCCAGATGTCGCTGTGGGGCTCGGTGATGGGGGGCGCGCACCTGATCGAGCATGCGGCGGGCTGGATGCATGGCGGCCTGACGGCGAGCTTCGAGAAGCTGATCCTCGATGCCGAGCTCCTGCAGATGATGGCCGCCTATTGCGACCCGGTGGTCGTCGATACCGAGAGCCTGGCGCTGGAGGCGATCCGCGACGTGGGGCCGGGCGGGCACTTCTTCGGCACGCCGCACACCATGGAGCGCTACCAGACGGCGTTCTATTCGCCGCTGCTCTCCAACTGGGATAACCATCCCGCCTGGCTGCAGCGCGGTTCAGTCGATACGCGCACGCGGGCCAACGGCATCTGGAAGCAGCTGCTGCGCGACTATGAGCAGCCGCCGATCGACCCGGGAGTGCTGGAAGAAATCGACCGCTTCATCGCCCGGCGCAAGGCCGAGGGCGGCGCGCCCATGAATTGAGGCGGTCGCCGCTGCTTCACGTCCGACTTAATACTCCTGTCGTTTTGGACAGGCTACAGTTGTGCGCACCTCATTATATTGAACTTGTTGTCAATTGACTCGGCATGCACCCTCCAAGTAACTGGCGCAGTGTCATTGCATCGTCTTTCAAGGGAGCCTGCCCATGTGCCGCGCCTGCGTCAGTCCGCTCATCGCCCATCCCTCGCTCTTCGACCAGCCGCTGGGTTTTGCCGGCCTGCAGCCCATCGCACCGACACGCCGGGGCTTCATGGCGCTGTCGACCGCCGGGCTGCTGGGGGCGAGCCTGCCGCTGATCGGCGCGACACGCGCCCGTGCCGCGAGCGACGGCACGGTGGACACGATCTTCAAGGGTGGCACCATCGTCCCCGTGGCCGGGGCCCCCGCGGCGGAGGCCATCGCCGTGAGCGGCGGCAAGATCGTCAAGCTGGGTGCGGCCTCCGACATCATGGCGCTGGCCACCGCCAATACCAAGATCATCGACCTGCAGGGTCGCAGCCTGCTTCCTGGCCTCATCGACCCGCATAACCACACGGTGCTCTCGGCACTCTACCTCGAACTCCTGACCGACATCGGTTACCTGAAGAACAAGACCCGCGAGGACGTGCTCAACAACCTGCGCCAGCTCGTCGCCAACGCGCCGGAAGGCCAGTGGGTGCTGGTGTCCAACTTCGACAACCTGCTGCAGGGCGGCGACCTCTCCCGCGAGGTGCTGGACAGCATCTCGACGAAGCATGCCATCTTCGTGTGGTACACCAATGGCCATGATGCCTGCGTGAACAGCCTGGCACTGCAGCTGGCCAAGATCCCGGAAGACATCGGCGAGTTGCCGGGCGGCAGCCATTTCGGCCGCGGGCCGGACGGCAAGCTGAACGGCCTCGTCTATGAGGAGAGCGGCATGCTCAAGGTGATCTCGGCGGGCATGCCGAAGATCACGCCGCAGCTTGCCACCAAGGCCATCAACACCTTCCTGCAGTCGGTGGCGGCGAGCGGCAACACGCTGGTGCATGAGCCCGGAACACTGAAGTCCGAATGGATCGAGCCCTTCACAAAGATCGCGGCGCAGGCGCCGGTGCGCACCAGCGCCAGCCTGATGTATGAGGACATCAAGGGCTTCGAGCCCTATCGCAAGCTGGGGCTGGGCGCGCGCGCGGCTCAGCTGCCCGACACGCTATTCATGCTCTATGGCGTGAAGATCGTGGGCGACGGCTCGAACCAGACGCGCACCGGTGCCCAGACCCAGCCCTATCTCAACGAAACCTTCTCCGGCACTACGAACTTCGATGCCGCGCAGATGAAGGAGATGGTGGCCGACGTGAAGGCCGCGGGCCTTCCGGTTCTCATCCACTGCAACGGTGACCGCACCATCGACATTGCCCTCGACGCGATCGAGGCGGGCTATGGCAGCTCGAGCGAATTCGGCATCAACCGCATCGAGCACGCGACGATGCTGCGGCAGAACCAGATCGAGCGCATGAAGAAGCTCAACGTGGAGCCGAGCTTCCTGATGAACCACGTGACCCTCTATGGCGCGGCCTACCGCGACCAGCTGTTCGGACCCGAGCGTGCGAATTTCATGGACCCGGCAGGGGCCTGCGCCAAGGCGGACCTGCGCTTCACGCTGCATTCCGACTCGCCCTGCTCGCCCGTGGGCTCGCTGCGCCTCATGCAGACGGCGGTGACGCGCATCTGCGAGATCGACAATTCGGTGATCGGCGCCGACCAGACGGTCACCGCGCAACGCGCGCTCGAGGCGATCACCATCGACGCGGCGCGACAACTTGGGCTTGCAGATCGCCTCGGTTCGCTAGAAAGTGGCAAAGACGCCGACTTCACGATTCTCGAGGACAACCCGCTGACGGTCGATCCCTCCAAGATCTCCGCCATCAAGGTCAGCGAGACGTGGGTGGCGGGCGAAAAGAAGTTTGGCTGACGAGATAACAGATTGCGGGGGGTGAGGATGATGAGGAAATATTTGTTTGCGGCTGCTTTCGCGGTTGTTGCCGCTATCGGGGCGTGCCCCGCGTTTGCGGATGAAACCGAGAACCTCGCAAAGCAACTGTCCAATCCGATTGCCGACCTCATCAGCGTGCCCTTCCAGGGCAACTACAATCAGGGCATCGGTCCGGCGGGCGACGGAAGCCAGACCTTGGTCAATTTTCAACCGGTCATCCCGATCAAGCTCAATGACGACTGGAACGTGATCTCGCGCACCATTCTGCCGATCACCAGCCAGACCCACATTTTCCCCGGTGCCGGCTCGCAGTTTGGCCTCGGCAATACCCTGCAGAGCCTGTTCTTCTCTCCGGCCAGACCGATGAATGGCATCATCTGGGGCGCCGGCCCCGTCATGTTGCTGCCCACCGCCACGGATGACCTTCTCGGTCTCGACAAGTGGGGGGCGGGCCCCACAGGCGTCGCCCTGTGGCAGGGCGGGCCGTGGACAGTCGGCATACTCGCCAACCAGATATGGTCCTTCGCCGGCAATCCGGACGAGCCGGACATCAACCAGGCCTTTTTCCAGCCCTTCGTCGCCTATACAACGCCGGATGCTTGGACCTTCTCGTTCAACACGGAATCCACCTATAACTGGAATACCGAGCAGTGGGCTGTCCCCTTCAACGCCGTGGTCGCCAAACTGGTCACCATCGACAGGCAGCCCATCAGTTTCTTCGTGGGCGCCCGCTATTGGGCGATTTCTCCGGACGAGACGGGCCCGTCAGGCTGGGGCGCCCGCTTTGGCATGACCTTCCTGTTCCCGACGCGGGGAGGGTGACGACCCGGCGGTCGTTGCCTGAAATTTGACCGGGAAAACTCTTTCATTGGGGGAAAAAAAGTTGCCTCCGGTATTGCAGAGTCGCAGCCAGTTGCCTTAGGGTGCGGAATCAACTGTGTTCTGAACGAAGACGGAGCCCCCGCCATGTGTGGAATCGCTGGAATTCTCTACAAGAGTAGCGCTGCTGCGGATTCAGGCGTCGGCAAGGCGCTGATCGACATGCTCGACGCCTGCCAGCACCGCGGACCCGATTCCACGGGCTTCTCGCTGTACCGTGACCCGGTGCCGGGCCACCTGCGGTTGCGCTTCATCGTCGGCGATGGCGAGGTGGCGGCGAAGGCCATCGAGCGCGTGAAGACCAAGCTCACCGAGTTTCAGGCCAAGATCGTGGAAGAGGAGCAGCGCGGCTCGTCCTTCGCGGTGCTCGTCAAATTCGACGGCGACCTGCAGAAATTCGCCTTCGAGATGGAGCATGCCGCCAAGCTTTCCTCGATCGGCGAGAGCCTTGACATCATCAAGGACCTGGGCGGCGCCCATGACGTCGACAATGTCTACAAGATCGAGAACTTCAAGGGCACGCATGGTATCGGCCACGTGCGCCTGGCCACCGAGTCGGACGTGGCGCCGGAAGCCACCCACCCGTTCTGGGCCACCGGCTTCTCCGACATCTCGATCGTCCACAACGGCCAGATCACCAATTACTACAAGATGCGCCGGAGGCTGGAGAAGCGCGGTTACTTCTTCAACACCGACAATGACAGCGAGCTGATCGCCGTCTACCTCGCCGACAAGCTGAAGCACGGCTTCAGCCTGAAGGACGCGCTGAAGACCTCGATCGAAGACCTCGACGGCACCTTCTCCTTCCTCGTCTCGACCAAGGACGAGATCGGCTATGCCAAGGACAAGCTCGCGGCCAAGCCGATGGTCAAGTACGAAGACGACAAGATCATCGCCATTGCCTCCGAGGAAGTGTCGCTCAACCGCCTCTTCCCCGGCCGCGCCCTCAACACATCTGAACCCGCTCCCGGAACCTACGACACATGGCAACGATCGATCTCAGCGTAACGACCGTCCGCGAAGCCAACGAGCTGCTGCGCAAATATGGCGCAGACGGCATCGACGTCGAGGTGCTGAACCCTGACGCGCGCCACCACATCGGTGTTGGCCTCACGCATCCGATCAACGTGCATATCAAGGGTTCTGCGGGTTATTTCTGCGGCGGCCTGACGGATGGCCCGCGCTTCCACGTCGATAACAATGTCGGCTGGGGTGTTGGCGACAACATGCTCAACGGCTCGATCGTGGTGGACGGCAATGCCTCCGCCATTCCGGGCGTTGCCATTCGCGGCGCCGAAATCGTGGTCAAGGGCAACATCGGCTCGCGCGCGGGCCAGGTGATGAAGGCCGGTACACTGCTCACCTGCGGCAATGCCAGCTTCATGGCTGGCTACATGATGTATGGCGGCCGTCTGGTCATCCTCGGCAACTCGGGCGAGAAGGTCGGTCAGGACATGACTGGCGGCGACATCTATGTCGCAGGCTCGATCGGCGAGATGGGCACCGACGCGATGCTCATCGACCTGCCCCAGAAGGAACGCGACGATATCCTCGCCTTCCTCGACAAGTACAAGATCCCCTTCACCGGCACCTTCCAGAAGATCGTCAACGCCGGCAAGAAGCTGCGCTACCCCAAGACCGAGCCGCGCCGCCGCGCCATTCCCTTCTTCGAGAGCTTTGCGGACAATTCCTACTGGAACGCCAAGGTCCAGGAAGACATCCACGTCAAGTCGCAGATCGGCCGCTACCGCATCCGCGGCTATGGCGCCTCGCGACCCATGCCGCACCTTTCCGACATCGCCTTCAAGAAGGACATCCGCATCGGCGCGATGACCGATCCGGACGTGTTGTCCAAGGTCGAGATGAAGACGGAAGTGGGCGGCCGTTCTGGCGCCAGCCCGCTGAAGCTTTCGATGCCGGTGATGATTGCGCCCATGTCCTATGGCGCGCTGTCAAAATCCGCCAAGCTCGCACTCGCCATCGCCTCGCGCCTCTCCGGCATTTCGGAGAACACGGGCGAAGGCGGCATGTCGAAGGAACAGCGCGAAGAGGCCGACCAGCTGATCTACCAGTGCCTCGCCGGCCGCCTCGGCTGGAACATCCACGACATGCAGAAGGCCAATGGCCTCGAGATCTATATCAGCCAGGGTGCGAAGCCGGGCTTGGGCGGCCAGCTGATGGCCAAGAAGGTGACGCCGGAAATCGCCCGCATCCGCGGCATTCCCGCTGGCATCGACCTGCGCTCGCCCTCGCGCCACCCGGACGTGCTGGGCGCTGACGACCTCGTCATCAAGGTCGAGGAATTCCGCGAGGCCACCGGCTATCGCGTGCCCGTTTCGGTGAAGCTGGGTGCTGGCCGCGTGCGCGACGACATCAAGATCGCGTGGAAGGACGGCTTCGACTTCGTGGAACTCGACGGCATGCAGGGCTCGACGGGCGCTGCCGGCAACGAGGTTCTCGAATTCGTCGGCATCCCGACGCTCTCCGCCATCCAGGAAGCGCGCGATGCGCTCACCGAAGTGGGCGGCCTCGACATGCCCGTCATCCTGATGGGCGGCATCAAGGACGGCATCGACACCATCAAGGCGCTGGCCCTTGGTGCACATGCCGTGGCGATGGGCACGTCCGCCATCATCGCAGGCGGCTGCATCGCCTGCCTGCAGTGCCATGCCGGCACCTGTGTGACGGGCATCGCCACGCAGGACCCCGAGCACGAGAAGCGCTATAATGTTCCGGTCGAAGCCCGCAACATTCACCACTTCCTCGAGTCGGTGCGCTGGCAGATTGCCGCCATCACCCATGCGATGGGCTACAGCAACCCGCATCAGGTGACGCGTGACGACCTCGTGGCGCTGACGCCCGAGGCGGCTGCCATCACGAGGCTTCCCTATCACCCCGAATATCGCGAGCGCGACCAGGGCCTCCTAAAGGCGTCCTGAGACGGCATCCACGTTAGGATCAAGACGATGAGCACGAACGTCATCACCGTGTACGACATCAACCGTGTGCGCCCGCCCAAGGCGCCGGCACGCGATGATGTGCAAGACCCGCACTTCGTGCCCGCCCCCTGCCAGGTGGCGTGCCCGGTCGGCACCGACGCGCCGTCCTACATCGGCTATATCTGGGAAGAGAAGTTCGCCGAGGCCTTCGAGGCCATCACCGCGACCAACCCCTTCTCCTCGATCTGCGGCCGCGTGTGTGATGCGCCCTGCGAGCCCGCCTGCCGCCGCACTGAAAGCGACGGTCCCCTGGCCATCCGCAACCTCAAACGCTACGTGATGGACAAGCTCGGCAACGACCATCATCTGCCGCCGGTGAAGGTCACCCGCAAGGAGACGGTCGGCATCATCGGCGCCGGCCCCGCCGGCCTCACTGCAGCGCAGGACCTCGCCGAAGCGGGCTTCGAAGTGCACATCTACGAAATGATGGACAAGCCCGGCGGCATGATGGTGTGGGGCATTCCCGGTTTCCGCCTGCCGCCCGACATCATCGCCGAGGACATGAAGCGCCTGTTCAAGCACTGCCCGGGCATTCACCTGCATTGCGGCGTGACGCTGGGCAAGGACGTGACGCTGGATGAGTTGAAGCAGCGCCACGCGGCGGTGCTGATCACCATCGGCTCGTGGTGGGGCAAGCCCATGGGCATCCCCGGCGAGACCAGCAAGAACGTGATCGACGGTGTGGGCTTCCTGCGCCGCATCAATGCGGGCGAGCGCCCGACGCTGCCGGAGAAGGTGATCGTTGTTGGCGGCGGCGACGTTGCCATGGACGCCTGCCGCGCTGCACTGCGCATGCCGGGCGTCAAGGAGGTGAAGGTCGTCTACCGCCGCGGACCGAAAGAAATTCCGGCCCGCAAGGAAGAGCTTCACCAGGCCATCCTCGAGAACATCGAGATCATCTACAACACCCAGCCCGTGGAAGTGATCGACAGGAACGGTGCCATCGCCCTGCTCTGCGTTGAGACGCGCATGGGCCAGCCCGGCCCCGATGGCCGGAGGAAGCCCGAGACGGTTACCGGCTCCGAGCGCGACATCGACTGCGGCATGGTGATCATGGCCGTGGGCCAGAAGGCCGAATCCGCCGAACTCGATACACACGGCCTGATGGCAGGCGACCGCGTGAAGACCGACTGGAACTCCATGCGCACCGAGGACCCGAAGGTGTTCGCCGCAGGCGACGGCGCCTTTGGCGGCTCCACCATCGTGATGGCCATGATGCACGGCCACCGCGCCGCGCATTACGTGAAGTCGTTCCTCGACGGCATCGCCGAGCCGCTGCCCTACCGCACGCCCTATCGCACCCGCCGTGTTCCGGCCGCGCAGGACATCAACTGGGAAGTCTTCCCGCGCCGCGACCAGGCGTTCAACGGTCTGGGCGCCAATCCTTCCGCCTTCCCCGAGATCGAGACCACCTACAACGACGTGACGGCCAAGGAAGAGGCCGCGCGCTGCTATCGCTGCGATGCCGAGACGGGATCTTCGGACTACTCGGTGAAGACGCGCGAGGACATCTTCGTAATGGCCCGCACGCCGGTGACGGACATTCGCACGCAGGCGGCAATCCTCGAGAAGCGGCTGAAGCCCAAGGCCAACCCCTTCCCCGAGAACCACCATGCGTCCTTCGACGACCTGGTGCTGCTGCCCGCCAACCTGTCGCGCCTCGTGATCGACCCCTATCGCGATGCCTGCAACACGGCGACCGACATTGCAGGTTCGGTGAAGCTTGAGATTCCGGTGATTGCCGCCGGCATCGACGGGCTTCCGGCAGAAGCGCGCGCCGGCCTCGGCCAGGCACTGGCCACCGTCGGCTCTGCCTATCTCACGCGCGAGCCGCTGCCGCACAGCAAGGCGCCGTGGCTGCAGCTGCTCGAGCCGGGCGACACGCCCAACCCGGGTGCCGTGGGCCAGGTCTATGTTCAGCCCAAGGGCTTCCACGCCTTCAAGATTGTCAAGCAGCCGGGCATGATCACCGGCCTCGTGGCCCGCTCGGAAGACCTCGAGAAGGCCATTCCCTTTGCGCTCGAGCATGACCTCGACGTGATGCTGCTCGACGGTTCGTCCGGCATCGCGGCTGAATGGCCAGAGCTCAAGTCCTACCCCGACTTCAGCGTGTTGCGCGATGCCATGCGCATCGTCCGCAAAATGAACCGCGAGGAAGACATCGACTTCGTCTACTTCGGCGGCGTGCGCTCGGGCACCGACGTGGCCAAGCTCATTGGCCTTGGTGCCAAGGCAGGCGCCATCGGCCTGACGGTGGCCATGGCATTGGGCGGCGAGATGAGCCCAAGCGGCATCGCCTTCTTCGGCGACCGCACGGAAGCCGAGCGCGCCGATGGCGCGGCCTCGATCATTAACGCCATGTCGGCGGAAGCCTCGATCATGGCGCGCTGCACCGGCAAGACCGACGTGCGCAACATCGAGCCTGAGGACCTGCGTTCGATCACGCTGGCAAGCTCCAAGGCCTTCGGCATTCCGCTGGCCGGCCAGAAGCGCGGCACGGTGATCGAAGCGGCGGAGTGAACTCCGCCTCCATCTGCCCTCACTGAAGATACAGCTATCCCGATCCCGCCCGCCGTGGCAGGATCGGGATAGATCGTTTCTGGCGATATCTGCGGGGCGGCATGGACATCATCATCCTCTTTCTCCTGTTCTTCATCGCGCTTGCCATGTGGCGGGGCGCGCCGCGCTGGCTGGTGCTGACCTGCTGGTTTGGAACACTCCTCCTGATGATCGGGCTGTTCCGCTTCCACGTCACATCATCGCTGGGGCTTAGCTTCTGATGAAAGCGATGCTGCCGCGGCTCGTGTTCTGGTGCATCAACCTGTGGATCGTTGCCTATACGGCGGTGATCGGCATTTCCCTTCTGCTGCAGTTCGTGGGTGGCGAGCTTCCTTGCCCGCTCTGCATGCTGCAGCGCTATGCGATGATCCTGAGCACGCTGGGTGCCGTGTGGATCATCCGCCAGGCGCAGCGCGGCGTGCTGACCTGGGACCGCTATGAGCAGGACCTAGGGCTCGCTACGCTCGGCGCTTTTTTGGGTGCGGTCTTCGCCTCGCGCCAGATCATGTTGCACATCCTCCCGGGCGACCAGGGCTATGGCGGGGCGGTGCTGGGGCTGCACCTCTACAGCTGGGCCTTCGTCACCTTCTGCGTGGTCATCCTGTTCACTGCGCTCCTCGGCATCATGGCGCCTGCGGCACTTCCGGAAGCGCCGGACAAGAACAGCATGGGAGACCGGCTCTCATCTGTCATAGGCCTCGCCTTTCTGGCAATCGTGGCCATCAACGCGGTGATGATCGTCTTCCTCGAAGGCTTCAACTGGGTTTTGCCCGACAACCCGACGGGTTACGCTCTGTTCGGCCACTGATATCGGCGGTCCGCCAGGGCAATTGCCGAAAGCCCCGGTTTCGGGCAACATCAGGTTGTTCTAAGCAAAGGCGGAGGGACAGACGATGACGATGATCAATCTTCCAGAAGATACCGAAACACAGATCGACACCACGCGCCGGCAACTCCTCGGTGGGCTGGGCGCGCTGTTGCTCGCCCCCCTCGCGGTGGGCGCAGCGGAAGCCTCGGCGGCGGCCGGCAATTCCGGGCGCATCTCGTTCCGCATCACGCGGGCGGGCCTCATCGTCGGCGTGGGTGGCGGCACCGGCACGCTATCCTTCAACGGCCGGAAATACCCCCTCAGCATCGGCGGCATCAGCCTGGGCGCCACCATCGGCATCGCCTCCGCTGATTTCGTGGGCCGCGTGCGCCACCTGCGCCGCGCCAGCGACATCGCGGGCACCTATTCGGCGATCGGCGCTGGGCTTGCGGCAGCCGGCGGCGGCTCCGTGGCACGGTTGCGCAATTCACGCGGCGTCGAGCTTGAGGTTTCCGGCAAGCAGGTTGGCTTCATGGCCTCGGTGGACCTGAGCGGATTGCGGATCCGGCTCACGTAAACTGGCTGCGCGAGCAGCCTACAACGAGTGAGCAGCTCCTTTTCCTGAAAAAGGGTAAGGACCAGGGACTTCAGCTTATCGGGCGCGTGGCACATGCACGCGCCCGTATAAGTTCAGACAAGCTCGTCAGGATTTTCCCACACATGACACATGCAATGCCGGCGCGGCCCTGTGAACTCCAGCTGACGCTCGGTACGTCGCATGAAGAGGTCTTGCGTACCTTCGTGCGCGAGGTGGCTCTGGCGGAGGGCATTCCGGCGGCCAGCGCCAGCTTCATCGCAGCCGATTGCGCCGCAACCTGGCAGGCGCTCTCAGCCATTGGGGACGCCAATGAGCGTGTCCATGTCAGCCTTCACGTGCGGCATGATGAGGTGCGCGCCAGACTCCTGCTCAAGGGCCATACACGCTTTGCGCAGGTCGTCAGCTCGCTGGGTCGCCGCCTGCCGCAGGGAGCCGGCATCTCTTGTCGCGAGAGTGGTATCGACGGCTGGGAAATCCTGCTACATCGCAGCCTTCTCGAGCCACGCGACATGCAGCCGCCGGAACCCGTGCCCACCAACGTGGCGACAGCGGCAGGCGCAGACGACATCGTGGTCGAACTCGCACGCAAGGCTGATGCGCCCGGCATCGCGCGTTGCTTCCTCACCGTCTATGGCCACCACTATGTACACTCCGACGTGTTCTCTCCCAGGCGCTACTGGGCGCGGGTGGAGGCGGGCGAGATCATCCCCGTGGTGGCACGCAGTGCGGAAGGCGAGGTGATCGGGCACTTGGCGCTGGAGCGCGAAGCCGGAGCCATCGTCGCCGAACGCGGTGAGGCCGTGGTGCTGTCCACATTCCGTGGCCACCACCTCCTCGAACGCATGACGGACCGCCTGTCTGAAGAGGCGCCAAAACATGGGTTGCTCGGTATCTACGCCGAACCCCTCACCATCCACACCTTCTCGCAACGCAACGACGTGCATGCCGGAATGCCGGTCTGCGCGGTGCTGCTGGGCGCCAACCCTGAGAGCTTCCGGCCCAAGGACATCGCCTGCCCCACTGCCGGCCAGCGCCAGAGCTACTTGCGCACCTTCCGGTTCGTGCAGCCAGCGGCGACCCGCGCGCTGCAGGATGCTGGCCCCTATGCAGACAGGCTGCAGCATATCTACTCCTGCCTGGGAGCGGAGGTGGCTGCGCCCGCAAAGTCCGAGCCGACGCCCGCGACGTCGACAACGCGGATCGGCGTCAACGACCGTGGCTATGGTGTCATCCGCTTTCAGGAGATCGGCAGAAATTGCATCATCGAGCTTACCCAGGCGCTGGCTGACGTACGCTCGCTCGGTGCGTGCTCGGTGCAACTCTCCTGTCGGGTGGCGGACCCCGGCCTGCCACTGCTCATCGCAACCGCCCGCGGCCTCGGTTTCTTCTTCTGCGGCATGGGACCAGGCTTCGCCGAGGGCGAAGACCTGCTTTTGATGCAACTCCTCACAGAGCCTCTGGATACGACCAAGCTGCAACTCTTCACCGATGAGGCAAAGGAATTGGTGGCCTTCATCGAGGCCGACCGAAAGGCCGTCAGTTTGCTGACAGGCTAGCAGGGCCCGCTTGGGGCAGGATGACCACGACCGGGATTATTCACGCGAGAAACTTTCGCCAAGCACCAGCGAGCCCGCACACCACTTCAGGGACATCTGCAGGCGCTGATGGCCCCGGACATGCCAGGGGGCTATCTCAAACAATCAGGAATATCAATTCCAAATTGGAATAAATGGCTGGGGCGGGAGGGATCGAACCTCCGAATGGCGGAATCAAAATCCGCTGCCTTACCGCTTGGCGACGCCCCAGCAGAAGAGGCCCGTATAGCCAGCCGAACAGTGCTTGCCTAGCCCGAAAAGCATGGCTATAAGCCGCGCCGAGCCTATGACGGAGTGTAGCGCAGCCTGGTAGCGCACCTGCTTCGGGAGCAGGGGGTCGGAGGTTCGAATCCTCTCACTCCGACCAATTGAAAACGGCGCGGAACCGCAGGGTTCCGCGCCGTTGTTTTTTCGAAACGGGGCTCAGCGGCGGCCGAGCAGCGCCCAGGCGGCAGGAAAGCCGAGGGCGGCCACCGCAGCTTTCACAAGATCACCCGCTAGGAAGGGCATGAGGCCATACTGGATGGCCTTCTCGACACCGATGAAGCCCGACAGCCAGATCAGGCCCGGCACATAGAGGACGGCCGCGCCCAGCAGCATGGCGGCGAACATCTTGGGGACCGACCGGTCCCAGCCGCGCTCGGCGAGGTAACCCACCACCCAGGCGGCGGCAATGAAGCCCAAAACGTAGCCGAAGCTCGCCAGCATGACGCCCGACTTGAACTCGGCGAAGACCGGAAGCCCGATGGCACCTTCCAGCGCATAGAGCGCCAGGGTGGCCGCACCCAGACGCGAGCCATAGGCAGCGCCAATCATCAGCACGGCGAGCGTCTGCAACGTCATCGGCACGGGGATCATCGGTACGTTGACTTGCGCCGCTGCGGCGACGACGAGCGAACCCACAACGGCGAGCACGACATTGCGCGCAAGGCCCGTCTGCGGCCACAGGCGGTCGGAAAGAAGGCTGGCATTCATGATCGTTCACCCCTACCCTGTTTGAAGAAAAAACTGGCACCGCTTATAGAGTTGGCCACCCTGCGCCGCAACTGATCGCATGACGGACTTGCAATTCGACCGCAACTTTGACGTGACGCCCGGCAACGCCGACCGCGTCTCCCCCCTCGTCCGTCGCGTGCTGGTGAACAATCCGAGCCCCTATACCTTCAAGGGCACCAACAGCTACATCGTCGGCTCAGGCCAGGTGGCAGTGATCGACCCGGGGCCGGATGACGACGCGCACCTGGCAGCACTTCTCGACGCGGTGAAGGGCGAGACCGTGACCCACATCCTCGTCACCCATTCACACGCCGATCATTCACCGCTGGCAAAGCGGCTGATGGCAGCGACCGGGGCAATCACCCTCGCCTTTGGTGCGGTGGAGGCGCCGCCCTCTTCGGGGCTCCGGCTCGATGCCTCGATCGACCATGACTTCGTGCCGGACCAGCGGCTTGTGGACGGAGATGCCGTGAGCGGTCCCGGCTGGACGCTGGAAGCGCTGTTCACGCCCGGCCACATGTCGAACCACATGTGCTTCGCCCTGAAGGAGGAACAGGCGCTGTTCGCCGGCGACCATGTGATGGCCTGGGCAACGAGCGTGATCGCCCCGCCCGATGGTGACATGGGTCAGTACTTCGCCTCGCTCCGGAAGTTGCTCGACCGTGACGATCAGGTCTACCACCCGGGCCATGGCCCCTCGAAGCGCGACCCGCTGCCGCTGGTGCGCGGCTATCTCGCGCACCGCCGCATGCGCGAGGAGGCAATCCGCGCGCGCGTTGCGCAGGGCGCACGCAGCGTGGGTGAGATCGTGGCGTCGATCTATGCCGACGTGGACCCCAAGCTCCATGGCGCGGCAGCACTCTCCACCACCGCGCATCTCGATCACCTCGTGGAACAGGGCAAGCTCCGCAAGGTGGACGGCATCTACGAGGCGACCTGACGATGGCCCGCAAGACACCCGAAGATCTCCGCAGCGCCCGCTGGTTCGCGCCCCACGACCTGCGCGGATTCGGCCACCGCTCGCGCCTCATGCAGATGGGCTATGCCAAGGAAGACTGGGCCGGAAAGCCCTGCATCGCCATCATCAACACCTGGTCTGGCATCAACCCCTGCCACGCGCATTTCCGCGAGCGGGCGGAGGATGTGAAGCGCGGCGTCTATCAGGCGGGCGGCTTCCCGATCGAGCTTCCCGCACTGTCGCTCGCCGAGAACTTCGTGAAGCCCACCACGATGCTCTACCGCAACCTGCTGGCCATGGAGGTGGAGGAGCTGATCCGCTCTCACCCCCTGGACGGCGTAGTGCTGATGGGCGGCTGCGACAAGACCACGCCAGGGCTGCTGATGGGGGCCACCAGCGCGGGGGTTCCCGCCATCTATGTTCCCGCTGGCCCGATGCTGCGCGGCAACTGGAACGGCAAGGTGCTGGGCTCCGGCAGCGATGCATGGAAGTTCTGGGACGAACGTCGCGCCGGCAACATCTCGGACGCCGAGTGGAGCGCTATCGAAGGCGGCATCGCGCGCAGCCATGGCCACTGCATGACCATGGGCACGGCTTCCACCATGACGGCCATCGCCGACGTGCTCGGCATGACGCTGCCGGGCACCTCATCCATCCCCGCTGACGACGTCAATCACATGCGCATGTGCGCCGCCGCCGGGCGGCGCATCGTGGAGATGGTGTGGGAGGACCTCAAACCGTCCGACATCATGACGCGGGCGTCCTTCGAGAACGCGATCCGCGTGGCGATGGCCATGGGTTGCTCGACCAATGCAGTGATCCATATGATCGCGATGGCAAGACGCGCCGGGCACCACATCACGCTCGATGACTTCGACGCAGCGAGCCGCATCGTTCCGGTGATCGCCAATGTGCGGCCAAGTGGCGACACATATCTGATGGAAGATTTCTACTACGCCGGCGGCCTCAAGGCGCTGATGAAGGAGATCGCACCGTTGCTCGACCTCGAGCAGGTCACCGTGTCTGGCAAACGCTGGGCGGAGGAACTTGACGGTGTGAAGGTGCACAACACTGACGTCATCCGCTCCATCGAAACTGCGATCTACCCTGAGGGTGCACTTGCAGTTCTGCAGGGCAACCTCGCGCCGCGGGGATGCGTCATCAAGCCTTCAGCCTGCGCGCCGCATTTGCGCCAGCATTCAGGCCCCGCCATCGTGTTCGACGATTACCCGTCAATGAAGGCGGTGATCGACCGCGACGATTTCGACGTGACACCCGATCACATTCTTGTCTTGCGCAACGCCGGGCCAATCGGTGGCCCCGGCATGCCGGAATGGGGCATGCTGCCGATCCCGAAGAAACTGGTGAAGCAGGGCGTGCGCGATATGTTGCGGATTTCCGACGCCCGCATGAGCGGCACGAGCTATGGCGCCTGCATCCTGCATGTGTCACCTGAGTCTTACGTCGGCGGCCCATTGGCGCTGGTGGCGACAGGGGACATCATCACGGTGGACGTTGCCGCCCGGTCCATCACGCTCGACGTGGACGACGTGGAACTTCAGCGGCGCAAATCACGCCTGAAGCCCCCTGCTCCGCGCTTCGAACGTGGCTACGGCTTCATGTTCGCCCAGCATATCGGGCAGGCGGACGAAGGCTGCGACTTCGATTTTCTCAGGAGTGATTTCGGCGGGCCGACAGACGAACCGGCGATCTTCTAGGTGCCGGGAAACGTGTAGTCCTTGAAGCGCGCGCGCAGTTCCAACTTGGAAATCTTGCCCGTCGCGGTGTGGGGGATCTCATCGACGAAGGCCACGTCGTCCGGCATCCACCATTTCACGATCTTTCCATCCAAGTGGCGCAGCACATCCTCACGCGTTACGGCCGCGTCCTTCCGGCGCACGATGACCAGCAGCGGACGCTCATCCCAGCGCGGGTGCGGCAGGCCGATGGCTGCGGCCTCATGCACGCCCGGGCAGCCCAGCGCGATGTTCTCGAGATCAATGGAGGAAATCCACTCACCGCCGGACTTGATCACGTCCTTCGCGCGGTCGGTGATCTGCATGAAGCCATATCTATCAATCGTGGCGACGTCGCCTGTGTCGAACCAGCCGTCAGCATCGAAGGCGTTCTCGCCTTCACCCTTGTAATAGCTGCGCGCAACGGAAGGGCCCTTCACCTTCAGTCGTCCGAAGGTCGTGCCGTCATGCGCCAGCGCCTTGCCGTCATCATCGGTGATCTTCATGTCCACCATGAAGGGCGGTCGGCCCTGCTTCAGCTTCACCGTCCACCAGTCCTCGGAAGAAAGCGACGTCGTCTCGCCCGTTGCCACACCGAGCGAGCCGATGGGGCTCATCTCCGTCATGCCCCAGGCATGGATCACGTCACTGCCATAGGTTTCGACGAAGGCCTTCATGATCGATTCCGGGCAGGCGGAACCGCCAATCACCACGCGGTTGAGATGCGGCAGCCGCAGCTGCGGATTCAGTTCGAGATACTGCAGCAGCATCAGCCACACGGTGGGCACTGCGGCGGTGATGGTGACGCGGCCTTCGGTGAGCATCTCGTAGATCGACGCGCCGTCGAGCTTCAGGCCCGGCATCACCAATGCGGCACCACCGATCGGCGCGGAGAAGGCCAGCGACCAGGCATTGGCATGGAACATCGGAACGACCGGCATGGCCACATCGACGCTCTTGATCGCCATGGCATCGCCCAGCGCACACATCAACCCGTGCAGCACGTTGGAGCGGTGGGAGTACAGAACGCCCTTGGGATGGCCCGTGGTGCCGCTGGTGTAGCACATGCCACAGGCGGTGTTCTCATCAAACTCCGGCCAGACATGCTCCTCATCGCCGCTGGCGATCAGGGTCTCGTAGCAGACGGGATTGCGCAGCGTGGTCTCGGGCATATGCGCTTCATCCGTAAGGATAACGAAGCCCGTCACATTGGGGATCTGCTCCTGCAGCTTTTCCAGCAGCGGCACGAAGGTCAGGTCAGTAAATATCCACTGATCCTCGGCATGGTTCACGATGTAGCCGAGCTGGTCGGTGAAGAGCCGCGGGTTCAACGTATGGACGATGCCGCCCATGCCCATCACGCCATACCAGATCTCGAGGTGCCGCCAAGTGTTCCAGGCCATGGTCGCAATGACCGATCCCATGGAGAGACCCAGCTGCTTCTCACAGGCAGACGCCAGCGCACGGGAACGTCGATTGACAGTCGCATAGTCGGTGCGGTGCAACGGGCCTTCAACGGATCGCGACAGAATCGGCCGGGTGCCATGCCAGCGCGCCGCGTGATCGAGCACGCGGTGAACGAGCAATGGAAAATCCTGCATCAGGCCGCGCATGGCGTCTTGTTCTCCTGACGTGGAAACTATCGGGATTGGTGGGGAGCCGCCAGATGACGTTCGGCTGTTGTTAGGTCAAGTTCTGGGGTCGATGGGCGTGATGGCGCCCAGACCCAGCACCTGCTCGATGAAGCGGGCACCGGCCAGCAGCTTGGCCTCGCCACGCCCGGGCGCCACGACCTGCAGGCCCACCGGCAAGTGGTCCGCCGTGAAGCCGCAGGGGATGGAGATGGCGGGGCTGGCTGTCAACGTAATGGCGTGGACGATCATCAGCCAGTCGACATAGGTATCGAGCTTCACGCCATCACATTCCGCAACGTAGCGCTGCTCCACCGGGAAGGGCGGCACGATGGTGGTGGGGCAGAGCAACAGGTCATAGGTATCGAAGAAGGTGCGCATGCGCCGGAACATTTCGCCGCGCTGCGCCTCCGCCCGGGCGATCTCGGCGCCGGTGATCTTCAGCCCCTTCTCGATGTTCCACACCACCTCGGGCTTCAGGAGATCGCGGTGCGTGTCCAGCAAGGGCTTCATGTTGGCATAGGACAGGGCACGCAGCGTCTGGGCGCATTCCCGCGTTTCGCGCAGGTCCGGATGGGCTTCCTCGACGATGACGCCCTCGGCCTCGAGCTTGCGGGCGGCGGCCATGACGAGATCAGCCACGCGCGGATCGACCGGCGGCAGGCCAAGGTCGCGGGAGACCGCCACACGCCTCGGCTTCCAGCCTGAGCGCGCGGCCTTGAGAAAGGATGTGCCGTCGGACGGGAGCGACAGCGGGTCCGCCGGCTCCTCGCCCACCATGGCGTCAAACAGGAGCGCCAGATCCTCGACATTGCGGGCCATGGGGCCTTCCACGCCCAGGGTCGAGTCGATCTTTGAAAACACGCTCGCAGCCACCCGGCCAGGCGAGGGCCGCATGCCGACCACGCCGCAGAAGCTGGCCGGGTTGCGCAGCGAACCGCCCAGGTCGGAGCCATGCGCCACCCAGGCCATGCCGGTCGCCAGCGCCACAGCGGCCCCGCCGGAGGAGCCCGAGGCCGACAGGGCGGTATTCCAGGGGTTGCGGGTGACGCCGAAGACCTCGTTGAAGGTGTGGGCGCCGGCCCCGAATTCAGGGGTGTTGGACATGGCGTAGATGACCCCGCCCCTGCCCTCTAGATGGGTCACGACCAGATCGGAGGTTTCGGCGATCCTGTCCTTGAAGATGGGGGAGCCCTGCGTCGAGCGCACCCCGGCCACGTCCGTCAGGTCCTTGATCGGCACCGGCAGGCCGGCCAGCGGGCCGCGCTCCGGGATCGGCCGTTCCATCAGCGCCCGGGCGTGCTTGCGGGCCCGGTCGAAACACAGGGTTGGCAGGGCATTCACCTGTCCGTCCACCTCCGCCACCCGGCGTTCCAGTGCATCGAGGCAGTCGAGCGGGGTGATGTCACCCCGCTGCAAGCTGTCGACGACTTGGGCGGCGGTCATCCGGATCAGGTCAGCCATGAAAAATCCCCTCTGCAGGCTCGGATGAAATCCGTTTGCCGCCACCCCGTCAACGGGCGTAAAAGCCGCCCAGCCATTCATAAACCTGATCCCGAGGAGAGCATCATGAACGCACCGGTCGCAGCCCCAGGCATGAACAAGCAGTGGGTGGAGCGCCGCGCCAGGGCCGTGTCCCGCGGCATCAGCGCAGGCGCCCCGGTCATTGCGGCGAAGGCCGAGAACTCCGAGATCTGGGATATCGAGGGCAACCGCTACATCGACTTCGGCGGCGGCATTGCGGTGGTCAACACCGGTCACCGACACCCGCTGGTGATGAAGCGCGTGTATGAGCAGCTCGAAGCTTTCACCCACACCTGCGCGATGGTGATGCCCTATGCCCCCTTCATCGAGGTGTGCGAGAAGCTGAACGCCGTGGCGCCGATCTCGGGCGAGAAGAAGTCGGCGCTCGTCACCACCGGTGCCGAAGCCGTCGAGAACGCGGTCAAGTTCGCCCGCGCCTATACCGGCCGCTCCGACATCATTGCCTTCAACGGCGGCTTCCATGGCCGCACGCTGCTTGGCATGACGCTCACCGGCAAGGTCGTTCCCTACAAGACCAAGTTCGGCCCCATGGCGCCGGGCGTATGGCACGTGCCCTTCCCCGTGGCGCACAAGGGAGTCACCATAGATGACACGATGCATGCCATCGAGTGGCTGTTCAAGGCAGACGTCGAGCCGCAGCGCGTGGCCGCCATCATCATCGAACCCGTGCAGGGCGAAGGCGGCTTCTACATCGCGCCGAAGGAACTGATGGTGAAGCTCCGGAAGCTGTGCGACGACCACGGCATCCTGCTGATCGCTGACGAGATCCAGTCCGGCTTTGGCCGCACCGGAAAGTTCTTCGCCATGGAGCACTATGGCGTCGAGCCCGATCTCATCACCTCGGCCAAGTCTCTGGCCGGTGGTTTCCCGCTCGCCGCCGTGGTCGGCCGCGCCAAGATCATGGATGCGCCGGAGCCCGGTGGCATCGGCGGCACCTATGCCGGCAACCCCGTGGCCTGCGCCGCGGCCTTGGGCGTGTTTGATGCCTTCGAGCAGGAAGGCCTGCTCGAAAAGGCCGATGCCCAGGGCAAGCTGATCATGGAGCGCATGACGTCGATCAAGGCCAAGAACAAGGGCATGCCGATCGGTGATGTGCGCGGGCTTGGCGCGATGTGCGCCTTCGAACTCGTCACCCAGCATGGCGGCAACGATCCCGATGCGGCCGCGGCAAAGGCGCTGGCGGCAAAGTGCCTGGAGCGCGGCCTGCTCATCCTCACCTGCGGTGTCTATGCCGACACGGTGCGCATGCTGACCCCGCTGACGGCTTCGGAGATGGTTCTGAAGGAAGGCCTCGACATCCTCGAGAGCGCCATCCTCGGCAACTGATTTCGTCTCAACGCACGACGCAAACGCCGGGCTTTCGCCCGGCGTTCTGCTTTTCCGGGGAAGCTCACGAAGACGTGAGAAGCGGCGCACTGCCGCAGACGATCCGGCCTTCCCGCGCAACCGTTTAATTCTTGAGTGCAGGCATCACCGTTTGAACAGCGCTGCGGTCACGCACCTTTTGTCGATTTCAAATCCACTGGAGAATTTCATGCACAAGATCCTTCTTGCGGCCACGACTGCTCTTTGCCTCGGCGCGGCTTCCGCCTCCGCCGCCAACGTGGTCGAAACCGCCCAGCAGGCAGGCAGCTTCAAGACGCTGATCGCCGCCGCTCAGGCCGCTGGCCTTGCCGATGCGCTGGCCACCACCAAGAACATCACTGTCTTCGCGCCCACCGACGAGGCCTTCGCCAAGCTGCCGGCCGGCACCGTCGAGATGCTGCTGAAGCCCGAGAACAAGGACAAGCTGGTCGCCGTCCTCACCTATCATGTGCTGCCGCGTGAACTGACGTCCAACGAGATGCTTGCAGGGCCGTTCCACGTGCGCACGCTCAAGGCCAAGCCGGACCGCACACTCGCCATCACCAAGAACGCCAGCGGCGTGACGGTGGACAACGCGAAGGTCGTGAAGGCTGACATCATGACGGACAACGGCGTCATCCACGTTATCGACACCGTGCTGCTGCCGAGCAAGTAATGGCATACGCCGACACTCCGGCTGATGCCGGGGTGTCGGCGACAATGTTCAGCCCTTGGGCATGATCGGCGGCGCGATGACGATGTAGGGCGTCTTTGGCTCCTGTCCCGGGGGCGCATATTCCGGGACCGGCTCACCCGGTTCGCCGAGCGAGACGATGTACTGGTAGAGCGAGCGGATGTCGCCTTCGTCCATGGCATGGACATTGAAGAACGGCATGGGCGGCTTCGCCTGGAATGTCTTGGCATATTGCAGGAAGGCATCCTCGCTGCCCTTGTCCTTGGCGACAAGGCGGAGATTGGCGGGATAGGTCGTTCCCCACGGGCCCTGCCAGCCGAGGCCTGTTCCCTTCAGCGCGACCGCCGGGTCGACCTTGCCGCCTGTCTCGGCGTAGCCATTGGTGTGGCAGTCATGGCAGCCGGAGGTGATGGCAACCTGCGCACCTCGCGCTACCGACACGTCGCCAGCCAGCGCTGATGTCGCCGAAACAGCAACGGCGCCAAATACAAAGGCGCCGCATATCCCAACCTTCATTTCATTCTCCCTCTTTCTCTTGCATCCGAAGCGGTTTGTCTCACCGCATTGACCGCAAAAGGCTGTGATCAAAATCACAGCTTTCTCCGGCGCTTCAATTTGATACCTCTGCGGCCACAACGGACAATCGGATAATCAGGCGAGCCCGCAACCAGGCAGGGAAAGAGAAAGGGCGCGAACCCTGCGGTCCGCGCCCTTCGCATTCATGCCTGCAGGGTGGATTATTCGCCCTGCGGGGCTTCCTCTTCGCCTTCGGCGGCCTGCTTCTTGGAGATGTCCTCGCCGGTGGTCTGGTCGACCTGCTTCATCGACAGGCGCACCTTGCCGCGGTTGTCGAAGCCCAAGAGCTTCACCTTCACGGTGTCACCCTCGTTGACGACGTCCGAGACCTTGTTGACGCGCTTCGAGGCAAGCTCGGAGACGTGCACGAGGCCATCGCGCGAACCGAAGAAGTTCACGAAGGCGCCGAAGTCGACGACCTTGACGACTTTGCCGTCATAGATCAGGCCAACTTCCGGCTCCATGACGATGCCCTTGATCCACTTCAAGGCCGCTTCGATGGCGGTACCCGAGGACGAAGCGACCTTGACGGTGCCGTCGTCCTGGATGTCGATCTTGGCGCCGGTCTTTTCCACGATCTCGCGGATGACCTTGCCGCCGGTGCCGATCACTTCGCGGATCTTGTCGGTGGGGATCTTCAGCGTCTCGATGCGCGGTGCATGCTCGCCGAGCGAAGCGCGGGCGCCGGTGAGGGCCTCCGCCATCTTGCCGAGGATGTGCAGGCGGCCGTCCTTGGCCTGCCACAGCGCGACCTTCATGATCTCCTCGGTGATACCGGTGATCTTGATGTCCATCTGAAGGGACGTGATGCCTTCCGACGTGCCGGCAACCTTGAAGTCCATGTCGCCGAGATGATCTTCATCACCCAGGATGTCGGAGAGCACCGCGAAGCGCTCGCCTTCCTTGATGAGACCCATGGCGATGCCGGCGCAGGGCGCCTTCAGCGGCACGCCCGCATCCATCAGCGCCAGCGAAGCGCCGCAAACCGAGGCCATGGAGGACGAGCCGTTTGACTCGGTGATCTCCGAGACGACGCGGATGGTGTAGGGGAACTGGTCCGTCGCCGGGAGCAGCGGGTGGATCGCGCGCCAGGCGAGCTTGCCGTGGCCGATCTCGCGGCGGCCCGTGGCACCCATGCGGCCCGTTTCACCGACCGAGAAGGGCGGGAAATTATAGTGCAGCATGAAGGTACCCTTGTGGGTGCCATCGAGCGAGTCGATGTACTGCTCGTCCTCGCCGGTGCCGAGCGTGGTGACCACGAGGGCCTGCGTCTCGCCGCGGGTGAACAGGGCCGATCCGTGGGTGCGCGGCAGAACGCTCGCTTCCGCGATGATCTGGCGAACCGTCTTGGTGTCACGGCCGTCGATGCGGTGGCCGGTGTCGAGGATGGCGTTGCGGACAACGTCCTTTTCGAGGTGCTTGAAGGCCTCACCGATCTTGTTGGCGGGCGGAGCGTCGGGCAGGTCAGCGCCGGTCAGCGCAGCCAGAACCTTGTCCTTCGCCTTGGCGACGGCTTCCTGACGATCTTCCTTCTTGGCGATCGCGTAGGCAGCGCGCACATCGGCCTCGGCAATCGCCTTGACCTGGTTGTAAAGCGCCTCTGCATCCGGCGGCGAAAAGTCACGCGGCTCGCGCGAGGAGCGCTCTGCGAGGCGGATGATGGCCTCGATCACCGGCTGGAAGCCGCGGTGGCCGAACATGACGGCACCGAGCATGATTTCTTCCGAAAGCTCCTTGGCTTCCGACTCGACCATCAGCACGGCGTCCTGCGTGCCGGCGACCACGAGGTCGAGCGACGACAGCTTCTGCTGTTCGATGGTGGGGTTCAGCACGTACTCGCCATCGATGTAGCCGACGCGCGCCGCACCGACCGGGCCCATGAAGGGGATGCCGGAGAGGGTGAGAGCCGCCGACGAGGCGACGAGAGCGAGAATGTCCGTGTCGTTCTCGAGGTCATAGGAGAGAACGGTGGCGATGACCTGCGTCTCGTTGCGGAAGCCCTCGACGAAGAGCGGGCGGATCGGACGGTCGATCAGGCGCGAGATCAGCGTTTCGCGCTCGGTCGGGCGGCCTTCGCGCTTGAAATAGCCACCCGGGATCTTGCCGGCGGCATAGGTCTTTTCCTGATAGTTGACGGTGAGCGGGAAGAAGTCGATCCCGGGCTTCGCCGAACGTTCGGCAACGGCCGTGGCGAGAACGGTGGTTTCACCGAGCGAGGCGACAACGGCGCCATCGGCCTGACGGGCCACGCGGCCGGTTTCGAGGCGGAGCGTCTGCCCGGCCCACTGAATTTCTTCGACGTCGATATTGAACATATGGATTTTCCTTTGTGCCCTTCGCCGCCGCTTGAAAGACGTGCACCACCACTGTGGACGGCATCCCCTTTGGGCCGAGAGCCCGGCCCCATTGCCGGACTCACTGGATGGGGACGCGGGCGGCTACTCGGTGATCCGCCCGCTCGTACGTAGACTCGATCTTCGCTTAGCGGCGGATCTCGAGGCGCTTGATGAGCGTCTGATAACGCGCATCGTCAATGCGCTTCAGATAGTCGAGAAGCGAACGGCGCTTGCTCACCATCGTCAGCAGCCCACGGCGGGAATGGTTATCCTTCTTGTGGGTCTTGAAGTGGTCGGTCAGGTAGTTGATGCGTTCCGTGAGGATCGCAACCTGGACTTCGGGCGAACCGGTGTCACCCGGCTTCGTGGCATATTCCTTCACGAGCGCAACCTTGCGCTCAGCAGTCATGGTCATTCGGTCATCTCCAATAAATGGATGGTTACAGGTTGAACAAACGCTTCGGCTTGAGTGATCCCTGGACGATGGTTCCAATCCCGAGTGGTTTGCCGCCACTCATCACCAGAACCGCATCTTCCGCGATGGGAGCATTCGCGCCTCTGAGCAGGACGGCTTGTCCGAGCTTCAGGCGTCGGGCTTGCTCATCGTCGATGGCCACTGCCGGGATGCCGTCCAGCACGGTCTCGATGGGGAGCAAAGCCCCAGTTTTGGCGTCTCCGCCGGGGGCCTTATGGCCGAGTTCCGTCAGGTTTTCCAGTGAAATCATATGGTCTTCGGTGAAGGGTCCCACCGCCACCCGCCGCAGCATGGTGACGTGCGCGGCCGTGCCCAGGACCCGGCCCATGTCGCGGGCCAGAGAGCGGATGTAGGTGCCCTTGCCGCAGGTCACCTCGAAGGTGGCATGGTCGCGGTCTGGGATGTCCACCAGCTTCAGGGCCTCGATCAGGATGGGACGTTCGGCAAGCTCCACTGCCTCCCCGGCCCGGGCCAGGTCATAGGCCCGCTCGCCATCGACCTTGATGGCCGAAAACGCCGGCGGGGCCTGCATGATCTCGCCGGTAAAGCGGGGAAGTATCGACTCGATCTCTTCTCCAGAGGCTCGCCTATCGGACGTAGCAGAAACCTCGCCTTCAAGGTCATCCGTCGTCCGCTCCTCGCCCCAGCGGGCGGTGAAGCGGTAGACCTTGCGGCCGTCCATGGCATAGGAGACGGTCTTGGTTGCCTCTCCCAGGGCAATGGGCAGCAGGCCCGTGGCCAAAGGGTCCAGCGTGCCGCCATGGCCCGCCTTCTCGGCGTTGAACAGGAAGCGCACCTTGCCCACCGCCTGGGTGGAGGTCATGCCGTAAGGCTTGTCGAGGATCAGCCAGCCGGTGACGGGGGTGCGTTTGGTTTTTGCCATTCACACCGCCCCCAAAGAGGTAAAAACCAGCATCCCACCAATCATCAAGCCCGGCCATGATGAAATGAGGGAGGCGGGCTGAGGATGACGCTCGAAAGGGCCCTTCACTCCTTCTTGAGATCCCGTGCCACTTCGGGGCTGCGCAACAGCTCGTCGATCTTGCCAGCGTAGTCCAGAGCGGTGTCGACCCGGTAGCGGATCTCCGGCGTGAACTTCATCTCGAGCTTGGGGGAGACGAGGCCGCGAATATAGCGTCGGTTACGGTTCAGCGCCTCGAGCAACGCCTTCTCCTTGTTCGGCAGAAGCGTGCGAACGAAGGCGTTGGCGATCTTGAGGTCGGGCGACATCTGAACCTCGACGACCGTCGGGTTCAGCCGCTCGAGATCAGGATCGCCCGATTCCCCGCGCAGGAATATTTCCGCCAGTGCGTGGCGGATCAGTTCGCCAGCACGGAGCTGGCGTTGGGAGGGGGCGCTGCCTTTGCTCATCTCTCAGATCAGTCCAGCGTACGCTGGACCTTCTCCACGCGGAAGCACTCGATCACGTCGCCGGCGCGCATGTCCTGGTAGTTCTCGAAGGCCATGCCACATTCCTGGCCAACGGGGACTTCCTTGACCTCGTCCTTGAAGCGCTTGAGCGTCGAGAGCGTGCCTTCGTGAATGACCACGTTGTCGCGGATGAGGCGAACCTTGGCGCCGCGCTGGACGCTGCCTTCGGTGACCTGGCAACCTGCAACCTTGCCGACCTTGGTGATGTTGAAGACTTCGAGGATCTTCGCGTTGCCGAGGAAGGTTTCGCGCAGTTCCGGTGCGAGCTTGCCCGCCATGGCCTGCTTGATGTCATCAACCAGGTCATAAATGATGTTGTAGTAGCGGATCTCGATGCCGGCACGTTCCGCCGCATCGCGCGCCTGGGTGGAGGCACGGACGTTGAAGCCCAGAACCACCGCCTTGGAGGCTTCGGCAAGGCCGATATCGGACTCGTTGATGCCGCCCACCGCATAGTGGATGACACGCGCCTTGATCTCGGTATTGCCGATCTTCTCGAGCGCCTGGACAATGGCTTCCGCCGAGCCCTGAACGTCTGCCTTGACGAGGATCGGGAACTCGGTGGCGCCCTCCTTGATAGCGGACATCATCTGCTCGAGCGAGGAACGTGCCGAAGCCGCACCGCGGCTCTCGCGGCGCTTGCGCTCACGATATTCCGTCACTTCACGCGCACGGGCATCGTTCGGCACGACGTCGAACTGGTCGCCGGCTTCAGGCGCCGAGTTGAGGCCAAGCACCTCGACCGGGGTCGACGGGAAGGCTTCCTTGACCTGCACGCCCTTGTCGTTGACCAGCGCTCGCACGCGGCCCCAGGCCGAGCCTGCGACGAAGATGTCGCCGAGCTTCAGCGTGCCGCGCTGGACGAGCACGGTGGCAACTGGGCCACGGCCCTTGTCGAGCTGGGCTTCGACCACCATGCCGCCGGCCTCACGGTCGGGGTTGGCCTTGAGATCGAGAACTTCCGACTGCAGCAGGATCACTTCGAGCAAGCGGTCGAGGTTGGTGCCCTTGAGTGCGGACACTTCGACTTCGAGCGTGTCGCCGCCCATGCTTTCGACGACGATCTCGTAGCGCAGCAGTTCATTGCGCACGCGCATCGGATTGGCGGCAGGCTTGTCGATCTTGTTGATCGCCACGATGATCGGAACGCCAGCCGCGCGGGCGTGGTTGATGGCTTCCACCGTCTGCGGCATGACGCCATCATCGGCAGCAACAACCAGCACCACGATATCCGTCGCCTTGGCGCCACGCGCACGCATCGAGGTGAAGGCCTCGTGACCCGGCGTATCGATGAAGGTGACAACGCCACTCTGTGTCTCGACCTGATAGGCGCCGATATGCTGGGTGATGCCGCCGGCTTCACCCGAGACGACGTTGGTCTTGCGCAGCGCATCGAGAAGCGAGGTCTTGCCGTGATCGACGTGACCCATGATGGTAACGACCGGCGGGCGCGACTTGAGCTGTTCGGGCGCATCGGTGTCGCCGGCGAGGCCTTCGACCACGTCCGACTCGGACACGCGCTTGACCTTGTGGCCCATTTCCTCGGCGACGAGCTGGGCGGTGTCGGCATCGATCACGTCGTTGATCGTGTGCATCTCGCCCTGCTTCATCAGGAACTTGATGATGTCCACGGCGCGCTCGGCCATGCGGTTGGCGAGCTCCTGGATGGTGATCGCTTCCGGAATGATCACTTCGCGGCTCACCTTTTCGGTGGGCATCTGGAAGCCGTGGGTCTGCTTCTTGAGGCGCTCGGTGCGGCGGCGGAAGGCGGCGACCGAACGTGCGCGCTCATCATCCTCGTTCAGCGCATTGCCGACCGAGAGACGACCGCGGCGCTTGTCAGCTTCGGCAGTCTTGGTGGGCCGCGCCGGGACTGGCGCCTTGATTTCGCGCTTGATGGCGCCCGCGAACGTGCGACGCGGAGCCGTTTCTTCCTCGTCATGCGTGCGCTTGACGGGCGAAACCGCGGCCCTGCCGGTTGCAGCCTTCATGGGCTCGGTGGCGGGGGTCACCACATTCGACTGGGCAGACTTCGGCGCGAGCTTCTTCGCGGCCTCGTCGGCCTTGCGGCGTGCGTCTTCCTCGATCCGGTGGCGGGCGTCGTCCTCGGCCTTGCGCTTGGCGGCTGCCTCGCGGTCGATCAGGTCGCGTGCGTCCTGATCGGCGCGGCGCTTGGCATCTTCTTCCTGGCGCTTGCGGTCTTCGGCCTCGCGCACGCGGGCGCCGGCGAGGGCGCGGTCACGCGCCTCCTTTTCCTCGGCGGTGAGGGTGCGGAGAACGACACCGGAGCGCTGCGTCGGCTGCGGCTTGGGTGCGGCGGGTGTCTGGGTATTGGACGGGGGCGACGGCTTCACGGGGGTGACGTGCGGTGCAGCCTTGGGCTCAAGCGGCGTTGACGGCTTGTCGTCGCCGAAGCGCTTGCGCTTGGTTTCAACCACCACGGTCTTGGAGCGTCCGGCGCCGAAGCTCTGCTTGACCTTGCTCTGCTCGATCGACGGCCGCTTGAGGGTCAAGGTTCCCCCAGCCGGGCGGTTGCCTTCGGGCTTGCGGTCTTTGTCGTTGTTATCAGTCATCTTTTCTCTATCAGGTCCTCGGGCGGGCCAGTCATACGGCCCTCAAACGTCTCGATCCGGCGCACGGCTGTGGAGAGCTTTTCGGCAAGCCCTCCCTTCGCCACGGCAGCATGTACCACATTTGGACGGCCAAAAGCCAAATCCAATTCGTCGATTTCGAAAAGAACGATCTTTTCGACAACACCGGGCTGGGCATGCTTGTCCAATTTGCGGCAACCGTCCGGTTGGGCATCGGTTCCGTGGAACAGCAGCCTGGCCCGGCCCCGGCTCAGCATGTCCTCAACCTTCATGAAGCCCGTCACGGCCTCCCCCGCCTTTTTGGCAAGGGAGAGCAGCGAAAGAGCCTGCTGGCGGAGCAATCTGGAAACAATATCCGGAAGATCGGGCGGGATTGTGGTTTCGGCCCCAAAGCCGCGCGAGAACAGCTTTCTGGCGATGGCCTGGTCCAGCACCTTTCGGTCAAGGCTGACCCACACGCCGCGTCCGGGAAGCTTGCGGGCAAGATCGGGCACCGCCACGCCATCCGGCCCCCGGACGAAGCGGATCAACTCCGCTTCGTCCTTCACCGTGCGGGTGACGATGCACATGCGGTCCGCCAAGGGCTGGTCCGCCTCCGCGCTGACGTGGGCGTCGGTCAGGCTTCCACCTCGGTTTCGTCTTCCGTCTCGGGTTCGACCGGCGCCTCGATCCAGCCTGCGTGGATGCGGGCCTTCATGATCAGGTCATTGGCTTCCTCGGCAGAAACCTCGAGGTCGGAGAAGGCACCCTTGTGCTTGACCGCACCGCCCGCCTTGCGCTCGGTCCAGCCGATCAGCTCGTCGGTGTCGCAGCCGGCGAGATCCTCGATCGACTTGAGGCCAGCTTCGCCCAGGGCAACCATCATGGACGGCGTGAGGCCATCGATGTCCTTCAGCTCGTCGAGCACGCCCAGTTCGACGCGGCGCACGTCGAGCTCGGCGGTCTGGCGATCCAGGAATTCACGCGCGCGGTTCTGCAGTTCCTCGGCCGTCTGCTCGTCGAGGCCCTCGATCGAGGCAACCTCGCGGGCATCGACATAGGCCACTTCCTCAACCGTCGCGAAGCCCTCGGAGGCCAGCAGCTGGGCCAGCGTCTCGTCGACGTCGAGTGCGGAGACGAACAGCTCGGTGCGGGCCGCGAATTCCTTCTGGCGGCGCTCGGACTCTTCGGCTTCGGTCATGATGTCGATGTCCCAGCCGGTGAGCTGGGAGGCCAGCCGCACGTTCTGACCGCGGCGGCCGATGGCCAGCGACAGCTGCTCGTCCGGCACAACGACTTCGATACGCTCGGACTCTTCGTCGAGCACGACCTTGGAGACTTCAGCGGGTGCCAGCGCGTTCACCACGAAGGAGGCGACGTCCTGGGTCCACTGGATGATGTCGATCTTCTCGCCCTGCAGCTCGTTGACGACAGCCTGAACGCGGCTGCCGCGCATGCCGACGCAGGCGCCGACCGGATCGATGGAACCGTCCTTCGAGCGCACGGCGATCTTGGCGCGGCTGCCCGGATCGCGGGCCACCGAGACGACCTCGACGACACCGTCATAGATTTCCGGCACTTCCTGGCCGAACAGACGGGCCATGAACTCAGGGTGTGTGCGCGACAGGAAGATCTGGGGACCGCGTTGCTCGCGGCGCACGTCGTAGACATAGGCGCGCACGCGATCGCCCGGGCGGAAGGTTTCACGCGGCAGCGACTCGTCGCGGCGGACGATGCCTTCGCCACGACCGAGGTCGACGATGACGTTGCCGTATTCGACGCGCTTCACTGCGCCGTTGACGATCTCACCGATGCGGTCCTTGTATTCGGCATACATCCGGTCGCGCTCGGCATCGCGCACCTTCTGCACGATCACCTGCTTGGCGTTCTGCGCGGCGATGCGGCCGAACTCGATGGGCGGCAGCGATTCGGCGATCTGGTCACCGATGTTGGCGGCCGGGTTGCGGCGCTGCGCATCGACGAGGCTGATCTGGGTTGCTTCGTTCTCGACGTCCTCGACGACCAGGAGAAGGCGCTGCAGGCGGGTCTCGCCACTGCGCGGGTCGATCTCGGCGACGATCTCGTTCTCGGCGCCATAGCGGGCCTTGGCGGCCTTCTGGATCGCCTCTTCCATCGCATGCAGCACGACCGACTTGTCGATCGACTTCTCGCGCGCCACGGCATCCGCGATCTGCAACAGTTCGAGCCTGTTGGCGCTCACGCCATAATCAGCCATTGTCGTCTTCGCTCCTCTCTTGCGAAATCTTGTCTTCGTCGATCTCGGCGCCGTCGCCATAGCCCTTGGCGGGCAGGCGGCTCTTGGCGGCCTCGATCAGCTGGTCGGTGAGGACCAGCTTGGCATCGGAAATGTCGGCGAAGGGAACGCCGATCAGCACCGGCTCCTTCGTTGCCCCTTCCGGGTTCTCGATGAACAGGCGAACCTCGCCTTCGTGGCAGCCTTCGAGGGCGCCCTTGAAGCGCTTGCGGCCGGCCACCGGCACGGCCATCTCGATTTTCACCTCATGGCCTGCCCAGGACTCGAAATCCGACGGCCGCACCAGCGGCCGGTCGATGCCAGGGGACGAGACTTCGAGGTTATAGTGCGACGACACCACATCCTCGACGTCGAGGATGGGCGACAGGGCGCGGCTCACCGCCTCGCAGTCCTCGATGGTGAAGGTGCCGTCCGGGCGCTCCGCCATGATCTGCAGGGTGGGGCCGCTCATCTTCACGCGCACGAGCCTGAAGCCCAAGTCGGCGAGCACGGGTTCGGCAAGTGCCGCCACCCGCTGCGCGGGGCCCGTCTCACGGGCCAGTCTGGTTTCTGTTTCGGTCGTCATCGGAGCCCTTTCAGGCAATAAAAAAAGCGGGCCCCGGGACCGGGACCCACTCGCGATCTCCACTTTCGTGGCTATGTGAGTGAACCTAAGTTAGACGGCATATACGCCCTCCGGCCCCATTTCGCAAGGGGTGGCGGTTTTTGAGCCGGCGGAGCTGTGCTGGCTTGATTCCGCAAAGGATTTTACAGAATTTGATGAGGACTCTCAAGGATTGCACCTTGCGCGGACTTGATCCGCGCATCCTTTGGGCGGCTGAGGGGAAAGACTCCGGTTCGAGCCCGGGGGAGATGACCTCACGCCGGGGCAAGACCGCCGTTTAGTGCGGTTCGTAACGATTGTTTTTTGAAATTTGAGAGTGGGTCGCTACCCCCATAGCTGGGTGCGTAAATGGCCGTCCTTGGGCCTCCCAGAGGCTAGACCTTCCGGAACCGCAGATAAGCCGATCCCCTGCCCTCGCGGCGGGCCTTGTTCTCGTAGCGGGTCTCGATCCAGTTCTCATAGGGCTCCGAGGGATCGCCCACCTCGGTGAAGCCGCCGTGTTCGGCCACGTGCTTGCGCGTCCAGGACACGTAGTCGCCGATGTCACTGGCAAACAGGAACAGGCCGTCGGGCGGCAGCAGCCGGTGAAAATGGGCGAGCGTTTCGGAGCTCACGAAGCGGCGCTTGTTGTGGCGCGATTTGGGCCAGGGGTCCGGGTAGAGAAGATAGATGCGCTCGAAGCTCAAGTCCGGCAGCGCTTCGAGCAACGGGCGCGCATCGTGGTCATGGATCTTCACATTGGCGAGGTTCGTCTCTTCCACCAGCGCCAGCATCTTGGCCACACCATTGACGAAGGGCTCCGCGCCGATGAAGGAGATCTCCGGATGGAGCTCCGCCTGGTGTGCCAGGTGCTCGCCGCCGCCGAAGCCAATCTCCAGCCAGCGCCGTTCGCCCATGCCTGACAGCGGATCCTCGAGTGTCACGCGCAGGTGCGGCAACAGCTGATCCATGAGTGCAGAATGATGACGGCGCAAGGTTTTGCCCTTGCGCCGCCCATAGAAGTGGAAGCGTTTTTCGGTGGTGTCGGTCACTTCACCGCGGCTTTGAGCGCCTTCACGAGGTCGGTCTTCTCCCAGGAGAAGCCGCCGTCCTTTTCCGGCGCACGACCGAAATGGCCATAGGCCGAGGTGCGCGCATAGATCGGGCGATTGAGGTTGAGGTGCGTGCGGATGCCGCGCGGGCTCAGGTCCATGACCTTGGTCAGGGCCTTTTCGAGCTTGGCTTCCGGCACCTTGCCGGTGCCGTGCGTGTCGACATAGACCGACAGCGGCTGGGCGACGCCGATGGCGTAGGACAGCTGGATGGTGCAGCGCTTGGCAAGGCCTGCGGCAACCACGTTCTTGGCAAGATAGCGCGCGGCATAGGCCGCCGAGCGGTCAACCTTCGTCGGGTCCTTGCCGGAGAACGCGCCGCCCCCGTGGGGAGCCGCACCGCCGTAGGTGTCGACGATGATCTTGCGACCCGTGAGGCCGGCGTCGCCATCAGGACCGCCGATGTAGAACTTGCCGGTGGGGTTCACGTGCCAGACGGTGTCCTTGGTGATCCAGCCCTTGGGGAGTGCCTTCTGCACATAGGGCTTCACGATCTTGAGCACTTCCGCCGAGGTCAGGTCTTCCTTGGTGTGCTGGTGCGACACGACGATCTGCGAGGCCGCGACGGGCTTGCCGTTCTTGTAGACGACGGAGACCTGGCTCTTGGCGTCGGGGCCCAAGTGCTCCTCCTTGCCGGAATGACGTGCATCGGCGAGGAGCTTCAGGATCTTGTGGGAGTAGTAAAGCGGAGCCGGCATCAGCTCCGGCGTCTCGTCGCAGGCATAACCGAACATGATGCCCTGGTCGCCTGCGCCCTCTTCCGTCTTCTCGCCCGCGGCATCGACGCCCTGGGCGATGTCAGCCGACTGGCTGTGGAGAAGAATGACGATCTTGGCATCCTGATGATGGAAGCCGGACTGCTCGTAGCCGATGTCCTTGATCGCCTTGCGGGCCGCGGCCTCGATCTTGGCCTTGGTGACGGACGCGGGACCGCGGGTTTCGCCCGCGATCACCACGCAGTTGGTCGTTGCCAGTGTCTCGCAAGCCGCGCGCACCTGCCACGGGTCGAAGCCCTGCTCAAGCGCCTCGCGATAGAACAGGTCGACGATCTCGTCGGAAATCCGGTCGCAAACCTTGTCCGGGTGACCTTCGGAGACCGACTCGCTGGTGAAGACGTAATTCTTGCGTGACATATGATTCTAGGGTCCCTTTGACTGAAGCCGCGCGCTTTTTGACAGCCTAATGAAGACTGGTCAAGCAAGCTTAGCTAAAGGCTAACCCTCAGTATCACTCTTTGGTTTCGGCGATCACGCGGGCGATGGTGGAGATCAGTTTCCGCTTGTTGACGCTGTCGGCGTCACGGAAAGCCTTGGCCAGCGTCACACCCTCGACGTTCATGAGGGCGGAGAGCACGGCATCTTCCTCGCGGGCTTCGCCCATGCCGCCCTGCTCCTCGACGCCCGGCAGCTCCTCGAAGAAGAACTGGACCGGAACGCCAAGAATCTTGGTGGTGAAGTACAGGCG
>Ga0194051_1000018_pt1 | contig 73878 bp, 70 predicted proteins | sample SepL2320m_MetaG_FD_161275 | JGI IMG/M metagenome (GOLD analysis project Ga0194051, IMG submission 161275) | Anoxic zone freshwater microbial communities from boreal shield lake in IISD Experimental Lakes Area, Ontario, Canada - Sep2016-L239-20m | ecosystem: Environmental > Aquatic > Freshwater >... | reverse complement strand
GCTATGGACAGTGTGACCAGAACTACTGCTCTCTCTTGCCCGTGTCGACTCCCCACTCACCCGCCACGTCTGGGGCGGTCTGCCTCGGTGAACTGCCACCATTCCAATGGCGCCCGCGCAGCGGGGTCGTGACCGGCGTGCTTGAATGTCCGCCTGTACAATTCCACTGCGATCGCATCTGCGTGCGCAGCAACATGGGGTGCTGTTGTTCCCGGCGTGCAGATGCGTGACGCGTCACCCAGCTTGTCTTTGTTCTCGTGGCAGAGATGAATTCTGCTTGAGCGCTGACGGCGAATTTAACAACATGAACGGCTTCAAATTGCGCGTGAAGTACTCAAGATGCTTCTCGATGTGCAAGACATCTTCAATTTCCTGAAGCATGGTCCGGATCTTCCTGACCCGTACCTCAACCAAGTCGCCTATCGAGACGACAGCTATCACTTCACCACCGCTGACAACCGGCAAGTGCTGAACACCGGTCTCAACCATTCGCTCCATGAGGCTGGCTTCAGAGTCATCGACTGTGCAAGTTTCGACCCGGCTCGACATGATATCCTTGGCCAGGAGCGATTGAACAACAGAAAGGCGCGTATCGATCGCCTTGAAGATATCACGCTCTGTGATCATCCCTTCAAATTGACCACAATCTCCAACAACGACTACCGAGCCAGCGCCGTTCTTCTTCATTAGCTCAATTACGCTTTCGACTCTCGCAGTCGGGCTGACAGATACGAGCGGCAAGTGCTTGTTCATGAGGATGGACGTGACTGTCATACGAATCTCGCGCCGGCGTCTGTTTTCGAGAAGAACGATTTAGATGACAACGCTCACTGACTTACAATATCGTGGATTTACTTATATCTAAATCCAATATGATAAATGAACTTTTGTAACGTTGCCTTTGGTTCGTCCCATCGTTTGGCGTGAGAACGATACTACCGGCTAAGCAATGCGCCTTCCCACTTTGCGCACGAGCGCAGCAACACTGTACTCGGTTCAAGCAATCGAGCCGCTGAGGCCTGAGCGTGGCCCCTCATCGCATCAGCTATCTGTGTCCTTGCAGCCGCTGATCTGCGCTGGTCGGCCTCCACCAGTTTCTTTCAGGCACCTGACAGCAATGGCAGCCTCCGTCTGGAGTTCGCTGCGCCTGGCTTGCCCTAGGTTCAAGCTGCGAGGCCTGTGATGAACTTGATCGAGCAGCGCCTCATCCCTATACAACGACAATGATCGTTTCGGCACACCTGTTAGGTCCTGATGTTAAATCTCGTTTGCAAGACGCGTGGCAGGGCGAGGTTTTCGGCATGGCTATGTATCGTTGCATCGCTGAACAGCAGAAGGATTCCTTTCGGCAATGGCAGTGGACAGCTCTTCATCAGCTCGAAATAGAAACCGGCGCAGAAATGCGCCAGTTGCTATTGCGACATGGACTGTCAGTAACAGAACTTGAAGAGTCTAGACGCGCGGGCCTTGCCGAGGCAGCCCGTATTGTCGTGCTGCCATGGCTTGAAATGATGAAGGAGTTCGCCGACGACCTCCCAGCGACTATTGATGACTATCGGACCCTGGAAAGGGCTTGTGCGCTTGAAGGCCGTGATGCTGAGACCATGCGCTTGCTGGTAGACCATGAGGTGGCCTCTCTCGATTTTGCACAAGTGGAGATGCGCGGCGAAAGTCAGATTTCCATCAACCCCGTGCTGGCACTGCTAAAGGAACCACCTCGCTTCCCCGGCTGATTCACGTCATTCTGCAATGGCAACCTCCGTCTGGCTCTAACTGTTTCCTGGAGCAGGTGTCGCAGTCATGGGGCGGCGGAATTTGTACCGACGAGGGGCACGCGACGATCAACGGCGGCATTTCGTTTTCCAATAACGTTGGTGGTGACGTACGGGCTTACTGGAAGGGGCCAATTGTCTTTCAAAGCTGGAATGGAGCTTCATCTCTATCCGACGCCGCAGTGGGTAACAGCCGGCAGTGCGGGGCCGGAGGGAACATATATGTTCACTCTGGTTCCGTCAGTCGGGACCTGACCGCCTATGCCGACAATCCGTGTGCTTCACTCCCCCAGTGAGGGGGAGTAGCGAGATTTCTTTCTCCGTAAGAGACCACACCACATATCACTGCCCTGCCTGTATATCACTGCCCTGCCTGTATATCGCTGCCCTGCCTGTGCCTGGTTGAAGTCGGAAGTTGGGTTCAACGCGAACTCACACCCCCTTGCCGCCCCGCTGCCGCTCCATTAACCTACACGCCACGCGGGCGTAGTTCAGTGGTAGAACGGCAGCTTCCCAAGCTGCATGTCGTGGGTTCGATTCCCATCGCAACCCCCATGGAACTCGGTGGAGCCCATCGTTTCATCTTCTAAGGCTCCCACAATCCTCGGGTGGTTTACCGAGAAGGAACTCTGCATAGCTTGGGTGATGGTCTGTTGAGGGGAACAGAGTGGTTCCTGACGCTGGATGCTGAACGCTGCAATGAGCTGCCCCGGCCATCAAGACGATGCATTACTCGGCCCAGCGCTGGAGCAACCTGTGCGTCAGGTGGCAGCATCTACACACGAGCATCAGCTAACGCAAACGGGACCGGGTCTGTTTCGGTCAGCGGGGGCCAACGTGGCATCGAAGCCAGTGGCTGCTCACTCAACTTAGCAAATAACACAAACAACAATTCAAATATGCAATTCACCGGCGCGGTTGCTGCGATGTATCTCAGAAACAGCACAATGTCCCTTTTCAATGCTCTAATAGCGAACAGTGGTGACGGGATTAACGCTGTCGGCAGCAATATGGAGATGGATCGGGTCGCCATATCCAATTCGAGCGAAAACGGCGTTTCCTTACAGGATAGCTCAATAAATCTTTCTAACGCGGCCATTTCGAATTCCGGAGCATGTGGTTTGAACCTCAAAAGAAGCACTGGAGTGCTGGGAACGAGTTCCATCACATCCTCAGGAGTGACGCAATCTTGGGCCTCAGGCATTTGCGCGGATGGCAGTGATGTGGATATTAGCGGTGGGATGGTGTTCTCTAACAATGTCGGGGGAGACGTAAAAACTGGTCTCGGTGGGGCAGTTGTCCTTCAGAGCTGGAATGGAGCGTCATCATTTCCCGACTTTGCTTCTGTTAACAGCTTGGAATGTTGGACGGCTGGTAGCCACATATACGTCTTCCCTGGCGCCACGACCCAGGACCTCAGCACTGTCTATGCGAATAGCTTATGTGTTTCGTTTGAGGGATGAATGCCTCTACCGGAGAGCAAACAGCTATAACTTTGCGGTGCAGGAGATCGCATAAAAGAGCCTACAAGATCCCTTGCTATACACATCCTCCTTCAGGGGAGAGTAATGATTTTTGTCTCTCTATAGGATAACAACCACATGTCACAACCCCTGCCTTCCCGTTCGTAGTTGGGAGTTAGGTTTGTGGGTCACTCCCCAGCCCCCACACCCTTGCCGCCCCGCTGCCGCTCCATTAACCTACACGCCACGCGGGCGTAGTTCAGTGGTAGAACGGCAGCTTCCCAAGCTGCATGTCGTGGGTTCGATTCCCATCGCCCGCTCCATTCACGAGCTTCGCCTCTCTGGCGCTTGTATTGCGGGCCTTAGGAACGGTTGGCTGGTTGCGGTTATGTGCCAACTAGCTTCGTCCCAGATAGCGGTTCAACACGTTGCGGGTGACCTGCGCGACCATCTCGTCCTTGCGGGTGAGGCCGATGATCCAGTCGCTGGAGCCGGCATGGAAGACCTCGCCCCTGCCCCTGGCAAAATTCACGATCATGCCGCAACCACGCTTGGTGGCTTCGATCGCGTCTGCATCCTTGCGGCCGGTCAGAACGGATGCCACGTATTCGCCATCCTCGATGCCGAGGAAGCTGCGGCCCGGCAGGATCGTGGAACCTTCCTCGATGGTGGCGGCAATGCCCAGTGCAAGAATCTGAATTCCCTCCGGCGCCAGAGCCGGATCGGCGACGAATGGCAAGCCGCCACGGATTTCATACGGCAGGCCATCAACCTCGTAACCGAATATGCGCGAAGCGCCGCCGAGGATGTCACCATAGTAGAGGCCAGTATTGGCGAAGGCCCAATGCTCCGGCCGGTAGACGGGAAAGCCCTTGGCACCGCGTGGAGAACAGCCTGACCAGCTGGCATAGAGGCCGTGCGTGGCGTTGAGACCGAAACTTGCTGAGCCCGGCCTGCCAATCTCGGGTGCCTCCCAGGATTCGGTTACACGCTCGCGCGGGCCGCTCTTCATGAAGGGATCTTCGTCGCGCGCGATGTATTTGTAGCAGGTTTGCGTGCGGCCTTCGTCGCTGAGCCGGATCTGCCACATGAAGTTGCCGGCGAAGCGGGCGATGCGGCCGCCCCTTTCGACCCAGCTATCGATCGCGTCGCGCATTTCCCACGACCAGTATTCGTCATGGCCGACGAGCGCGATGCAGGCATAGCCTTCGATCAGATGAGGCTGTTCCTGCAGGTCGGTCTGACTGATGATGTCGAGCGCATAGCCCTCTGCCTCGGCCCATGTCACGAAGTGACGTTCGAAGCTGGCCCAGCCGGAGGACATGTATTTCTTGGAATAGCCATTGGCATGGGCCCATTCCATGTGCGGATAGCGCGGCTCGGAGTTGATCGGCGGATCATCCAGCAGCACGGCGCGGGGTGCGTCGGGCGGCAGGCTTACAAAGCCCTTGGCCAGCGGGCGCAGCGTGCTGAGCGTCGGCGAGAAACGGTCTCCACTGGGGCCGCAATAGCCCTGGTAGTGATTGGAGCCACCCCAGTCATTGTAGGCCGTCCATGTGGCCGTGGCGGCGATGAGCAGCAGGCGGCCGCGCTTGTCGATGCCATCACGCGGGCGGACGATGAAGAGATGCTCGTGCGTATCGCCGCCCACACGGGTGCGCAGGATGTAGCCGCCCGAGGGCCAGTCCTGCGGCACGGAAATTTCGAATGACACGGGCCAGCCGCAACCCACGACCGAGCAATCATCCGGCGTATTGCGCCATTCACCCACAAGGCCACCGCGCGAAATGACGGTCACGGGTCTCAATCCATCGCGGATCACTTCGACGTCATAGCGCTTGGCATTTGTGCAGACGCTGACCTGCACCCTCTCACCCGGTGCATAGGAGAGCTTGTCGCAATAACTCCAGATGCGGATCGGCTCTGGCTGTGTTTGGAACGGCCGTTCGGCATAATTGCCAAGAACGGCATCGCGCCGCCAGGCATCATTGCGGTCGCTGCCCGTGCTCATCTCAGCTCGTCGGCGATGGCCTGGAACATCGCATAGGTGAGGTTGTCCAGCGCCTCGTCCGCCGGCACCGGCTGCGAGGACTGCTTCACCGCCACCATGCCGGCATCATAGTCGATGTAAATCCACTGACCATGGATGCCAATGGCGCAGAGCACGTTGGAAGACGGGTCGGGCACATACCATTTTGAACGGTAGCGACCGTCGGGGAAGAGGTTGACCATCTCGCCGCGCGACCAGGCGCCGGCATCGCCCTTGTGCAGGATGTCGTTGACCCATTCCTCAGGAACGATGCGCTGGCCGTTGAAGCGGCCCTTGCCGCGCATCATCTCGCCGAAGCGGGCGAGGTCGCCGAGGCTCACGCAGAGGCCACCAGCGGTGCGTGGCGAGCCATGCCGGTCCACCGTGATGAAGGCATCCTGCGCCATGTGCATCGGCTGCCAGATGAGGCGGGACAGAAGGCTTGCGAAGTTCTCACCCGTCGCGCGTTCGATGATCCAGCCGAGAAGATCGGTGTTGGGCGAGACGTAGTGGAAGCGGCGGCCATGGGGATGATCGCCCTTGGGCAGGCTGGTGACGAAGGCATTGATGCCATCGATGCTCTGGATGGCGCCGGGCGGATTCCAGCCCATGGCAGCACGGTAGCGCGCGACATCACCCTGCGGGTCGAGGTAGTCCTCGACGAAGCGGATGCTCACCGCCATGTCGAGCACGTGGCGCAGCGTGGCATCGGCATAGGCCGAGCCAGCGACCTCCGGCACATAGCGCGAGACAGGCGCTTCAGGATCGAGCTTGCCTTCCTTCACGAGGATGCCGGCGAGTGCCGCCGTGATCGACTTGCTGACGGAGAACACGATATGGCGGGTGTCCGCCGTCTGGTTGATCAGGCGTTCGGCCACCACCTCGCCGTCCTTCAGCACGAGGAAGCCGTCGGTATAGGTTTCCTCCAATGCGGCCTCGGCGCTGCGGCGGCTGCCGGCCCAGACGATGGCGAGACGGGCGAGATCCAGCGCCTTGCCTTGCCGGAGGGGCGCTGGTGGCAGTGCGGTGGGAACCGGGGCCACCGGGATGAGGCTGTCGACATGGCTGAAGCCCCACACGCTGTGGGGGTGCTCGCGCCAGTTCTCCAGTGTTGCCGTCGGCAAAGCGTCCCCCATCGAATCCCCCAAGAAACCGATTTTGACCGACATTAGCATGGGATCAGCCGCCGTCTCCCCCTGCCGAGCCATCGGTTGTGCACAGGGGCCTGCCCCGCGCGGGGCATGAACTCAGGGGTGGTGGCCAATTCAACAATTGTGTATCGTATCACACAATTGTTTACAGAAAGCCACGACCCATGCCGAAGACAATCCCGGTCGACCCGCAGGCCTTCCAACGGGCCGGTGAACTTGCCTTCCCCCGCATTCCGCTGCACGCCTATGCCCGGCCCTTTGGCGCGGAACTGGCGGCGCGGGGTCCGAAGCAGATGACGGATATCCTCCGCCACATGATGCTGGTGCGCGAGTTCGAGACGATGCTCGGCTCCTTCAAGGCCAAGGGGGCCTATGCCGACATCTCCTACCTCTACAAGGGGCCCGCCCATCTCTCTCTTGGCCAGGAGAGTGCGGCCGTCGGCGCGGCGCTGGCGCTGGAGCCTGCCGACCACATTTTCGGCAGCCATCGGAGTCATGGCGAATTCATCGCCAAGGGCCTCTCGGCCATTGCCCGGCTGCAGGACACCGAGTTGGGCCGCATCATGGAAACGCATCGCGGCGGCACGCTGCTGCGCATGGTGGAGGTGCTGCTTCCCGCCACTGCGGTGACCAGCACGGCCGAGAACTTCCTGCTGTTCGGGCTGCTGGCCGAGATATTCATGAAGGCCGATGGCTTCAACGGCGGCATGGGCGGCTCGATGCACGCCTTCTTCACGCCCTTCGGCGCCTATCCCAACAACGCCATCGTCGGGGCCTCGGCCGGCATCGCGACGGGCGCGGCCCTGCGCAAGAAGCTGGCGAACGAGGCTTCCATCACCGTGTCGATGAGCGGCGATGGCTCGACGGGCTGCGGACCGGTGTTCGAGGCCATGAATTTCGCCGCCATGGCACAGTACCGCACGCTATGGACCGATGCGCGCAAGGGCGGCCTGCCGGTGCTGTTCTTCTTCTCCAACAATTTCTATGCCATGGGCGGCCAGACCATTGGCGAGACCATGGGCTGGGACCGGCTGTCGCGCATCGGTGCTGGCATCAATGCAGATGCGCTCCATGCCGAAACAGTTGACGGCACCAACCCGCTGGCCGTGGCCGACGCCGTGGCGCGCAAGCGCACGCTGCTGCTGGACGGCAAGGGCCCTGCCCTTCTCGATGTCGAATGCTACCGCTCTGGCGGCCACTCCACCACCGATGCCAATGCCTATCGCACCCGGGAAGAACTGGCGCTGTGGGAGGCGCAGGACCCGATCGCCAAGTTCGCGACACAGCTCATCGCAGCGGGCGTCATGGACCAGCAGGCCATCGATGCGATGAAGACCGGTGTGGCCGACAGCATCGCCGCCGTGACGCGCGCCGCCGTCGCTGCCGCACCCGTCGACGTGCCCGCAGATCCGACGCTGATTGGCCGGCTGATGTTCTCGCATGAGGAGATCGCCGTTCCTGCAGGCGAAGTGACGTTGCTGGCGCCGGTCGAGACTTCGGCTCGGATCCGCCAGGATGCGAAGAAGTCCCGCAGTGGCATGGGTCCTGACGGGCAGAAGATCTCCGCCATGCGCGCCTTCACCTATCGCGACGGGCTGTTCGAAGCGATCCTGCACCACATGCTACATGACGAGCGCCTGATCGCCTATGGCGAGGAATGCCGCGAATGGGGCGGCGCCTTCGGCGTCTATCGCGGGCTCTCCGATATCCTGCCCTATGAGCGGCTGTTCAATTCGCCGATCTCGGAAGCCGCCATCGTGGCCACCGCGGTGGGCCATGCGCTGGAGGGCGGGCGCACGCTGATCGAGCTGATGTATGGCGACTTCATTGGCCGGGCGGGCGACGAGATCTTCAACCAGATGGCCAAGTGGCAGGCAATGTCGGCTGGCATATTGAAGCTGCCCGTGGTGCTGCGCTGCTCGGTTGGCAGCAAGTATGGCGCACAGCACTCGCAGGACTGGACGGCACTGGTGGCACACATCCCCGGCCTCAAGGTGCTCTATCCGGCAACGCCTTATGACGCGAAGGGACTGATGGCCTCGGCGCTGTCGAGCGAGGACCCGGTGGTGTTCTTCGAAAGCCAGAGACTCTACGACACGGTGGAGACCTTCAGGCCGGAGGGCGTGCCGTCGGACTATTACCGCATTCCCATGGGTGAACCGGATGTGAAGCGCGAAGGCACGCATGCCACCGTGCTGACGATTGGCCCCTCGCTCTACCCTGCCCTTGCAGCCGCGCAGGAACTCGAGGAGACGCATGGGCTGTCGCTCGAGGTGATCGATGCGCGCTCGCTCGTGCCCTTCAACTATGACCCGGTGATCCGCTCCATCGCGAAGACCGGGCACCTGCTGGTGGTGACGGAGGCCTCCGAGCGCGGCTCCTTCGCCATGACGCTCGCTGCCAACCTTACCCGCTTTGCCTTCGGCAGCCTCAAGTCGGCGCCACGCGTGCTGGGCTCGCCCAACTGGATCGTACCGGGGGCGGAGATGGAGACGAGCTATTTCCCGCAAGGAGATGACATCATCGAGATCGTCACTTCGCAGTTCTATCCCGAGAAGCATTCAAACCGTCGCGGCATCCGCAACTGGGATGACCGCGCACTCGCCCGCAACGGCCTTTGAGAAGGAAGAGGACATGAGCACAGACGTCGTCATGCCGCAGCTCGGCAACGAGATCACCGAAGCCCAGATCGACTACTGGTCCCGGAGCCCGGGCGAGAAGATTGAGAAAGGCGAGATGCTGCTCACCATCACCACGCCGAAGCTGACCATGGAGATCGAGGCGCCCGCCTCCGGCGTGCTCCGCGAAATCCGCGTTCCCGCCGACGAGATCGCCAGCGTGGGTGACATTCTCGCCATCATCGACGAAGCCTGATGAGCGACATCACCTTCAAGACGCTGGGTGGCGAGGGACCGGACCTGGTGATGATCCATGGCTTCGGCTCCGACCGCCTGTCCTGGGCGGGCACGTCTCCGGCGCTGATGGAGGTGGCGCGCGTCCACAGCCTCGACCTGCCGGGGCATGGCGACTCGCTGGGCGCGAAAGCAGGCGATGGCAGCCCGTTGACGCTGGCCGAACTGGTGGCTGATGCACTGGACGCCAACGGCATCGAGAAGGCCCATCTGCTGGGCCATTCACTGGGTGGCGGCATCGCCATGGTTATGGCGCTGGGCCAGCCGGAGCGCGTGCTGTCACTTTCGCTGCTGGCGCCCACTGGCCTGGGGCATGGCATCGACCAGAACTTCCTTGCCGACTTTCCTGAACTCGAAACTGCCGAAGACGCAGGCGCCCTGCTACAACGCCTCGTCACCAAGCCGCTGCTGATCAACCGCTTCACCATCGCGCGCGTTCTGGAGCAGCTCCAGCGACCCGGCGCGCGGGAGGCCCTGCGAAGCATTGCCGAGGGCATCGTCATGCAGGAGGCACAGCTTGCTGAATGGGCAGGCCAGATCGCCGCGACGGGCATTCCGCGCCTCGTGATCTTTGGCGGCGCCGACGAAATCAACCCGCCGGATGCTATTTCTCTCGTCAGCTTCGCGGGCCGCATGCTGGTGATCCCCGAGGCGGGGCACCTGCCGCATGTCGAGGCGGCAAAGCAAGTGAATGCGGAGTTGACGGCTTTCATCAAGAACGTGGGCGCCTGAGTCATGGCGAAGCTGCGTCGAAACGCGGGTGCGGCATTGGCGGACGACGCCTCGCTGCGGCTGCGCGCTGCCTGGCTCTACCACGGCTTCGGCCGCACCCAGACGGAGGTGGCGGAGCAACTGGGCATCGGCCGTTCCACGGTGATCCGCCTGCTGGAAGACGCACGCCAGCGCGGCGAGGTGAAAATCACCATCGAGGATCTTTTACCCGATCTCGCCGAGCTTTCGATCCGCCTTGAGCAGGCACTGGGCCTCGACGAGGCGATCGTCGTGCCCTCGGTTGCCGATGGTGCGGGCACTGCGCGCGCTGTTGGGCTGGCCCTCGGGCGCCTGCTGTCCGAGGCAGTTGTCAACGGCATGAGCATCGGCGTGGGCTGGGGCCGCACGCTGACGGCTGCACTCGAAAGCTTCAACCCGCCAAGGCGTGAAGGCGTGAAGGTAATGTCGCTGATGGGTGGTGCGGTCGAGACGCAGTTCACCAACCCTTTCGAATTCGCATGGCGCCTGGCCAGCGCCCTGCGGGCCGAATGCTTCCTGTTCCCCGCCCCACTGGTGGTGGACACTGCCGAGACACAGGCGCGGCTGATGGCGGATGGCAGCATCGCGAGGCTGAGAACCCTTGCGGAGTCCCTCGATCTTGCCGTGGTCAGTGCAGGCGGGCTGGCAGAGCGGTCCGGCTCGCTGGTGCGGCAACTGATCACCGAGGCGGAAGCATCCGAGCTTCTGGCGCAGGGTTGCGTTGCCGACATCATGTGCAACTTCATCGATGGGCAAGGGAGCCTCATCGATCACCCGATCCAGAAGCGGATCATGTCAGTGGGCGTCGACACGCTCAGGGCCTCCCGTCACAAGGTTCTGGCCAGCGGCGGGCGCAACAGGGCGGCGGCCATCCTCGCGGTGGTGCGCAGCATCAACGTCAACACGCTCGTGACAGACGAGCATGCGGCGCGCGCCATTCTGGATCTGGCCTGAGCTAGGCGGCAGCGCGCCTGGGGACTGGCACCTCAGCGGAGGGCAGTAACCGGCCGTCTTGGGGCAACGGTTCATGCGCGGTCCAGCGGGTCAGCGCAGCGGCATGGAGTTCCGGCGCTATGCTTTCGCCTTCATGCCCCTCGACGAGGCCAAGGCCAACCTCCTCATAGACCGAGAGATTGGTGAGATCGGGAATGGGCAGGTTGCCCGTCCGGAACTCGTCCCACATCCGGTCATAAAGGGCCTCAAGGCTCGTCACCAGCAGTGCCTCGTCGAACAGCACGGCGCTGTCACGGTTGGCGCGCGGGCGGCGGCGCAGCTCCGCGGCAGCGCCCGGCACCTGAGCGATGGCGATGGCACGGGCGATGTAGTCGTCGAGATGCGCACAGGCGAGATCCGGCATGCCAGCAGACTTGACGAGCCCAGCACAGACGCGCGCCGCGAAGCCCCGGCCCTCCAGCGTCAGCACGGGCGTTCCCATCCACATGGCGTCAGACGCCGTGGTGTGGGCGCCGTATGGGAAGGTGTCGAGGAACAGGTCAGCCAGCGCATAGCGCGCGAGGTGCTGCGGATTGGGGCGTTTCGGCGCGAAGCACAGGCGTTCAGGCGCCACGCCTGCGGCGGCTGCCATCTCACGCAGCCGCGCATTGGCCTCCGTCGAGGAGTCGAGCAGCCACAGCACGCTGCCCTCGGTTGCCGCCAGGATTTTCATCCAGGCACCAAACACCTGTGGCGTGATCTTCTGCGCACCATTGAGGCAGCAGAACACGAAGCCCATGTCCGGCAGGCCTTCGGCACTGCGCTGCGGCGGTTCTGGCGCGACAAGCCGCTTGCGGTCATTGGGCTGGTAGCAAGGAAGCCGCAGCACGCGCTCGGTGAAGAACTTCTCGTGCCCCTCCAGCACCACATGGCCATCGGCGATCATGTAGTGGTGATAGGGCGTGCCCATGGTGCCGGGAAAGCCGAACCAATTGGCCGCGATGGGGGCCGGCCGACGGGCGAAGACAGCGGTGCGGGCATCGCGCGTGTAGCCGTTCACATCAACCAGGATATCGATGCCATCGGCTGCGATGCGCGCCGCAGCGGCATCGTCCGACAGGCTGGAAATATCCGTCCAGTGATCAACTGCGGAGCGGATGCGCTCACGCGTGCCGTCCTCGCGCGGGATGCCGCAGTAATAGGCGTGGACCTCGAAGCGGCTGCGGTCATGGAGCTCCATCACCTCGCAGAGCCCGAAGCCCACGGCATGCTCGCGCAGGTCGGAGGAGACGTAGCCGATCTTGAGACGCGCTGGACGCTCCGACGGCCGTGCAGAATGGTCATGCACATGGGGTGGCCGGGCGATTGACTGGCGCGCATAGGCGGCATTGCGAGCCAGCTGGAACACCGGATCGTCAAACATCACGGCGGTGGAGAGCGGCGAGATGTGGGCGAGAAGCTGCCGTGCCTCCACCCCATCCCAGCCTTGCACCACCGGCCACTTGCACTGCCTCTGGCGCAGCGCGATCCAGTGCTGGATGGCCTGAGCCTGGCTAGGCGAGAGATCGATCGCCTGGCGCAGGGCATCCTCAGCGGGCGCATCGGCATGGTTGAATTCGAGCACGCGGCCCAGCTGGTGCAGCGCCATCACCTTGTGGCGCAGCGTTGTGCCATTGACCGCAGGAAGCCGGTTCACGAGGGCAAGCCACTGGCTCACCGCATCGCCCGTCTGACCAATGTCCTCCAGCGCGCGGCCGAGGTTGATGTAGGAGGGGTGGAAGCCCGGATCTATCCTCAGCGCATCGCGCAGCGCATTGATGGCGGCATAGGCATCTCCGCCGCGCTGGGCCACCACCGCCATGTTGAAATGTGCCGCCGCAAGGTTTTGGTCGTCCGGATTGAGGGCAACCCAGCGCTTGTAGAGCTCGGCGGCCGCCAGTGCTCCTTCGGTCTTTTCGATGATGTCAGCGTCACGGAACAGTGTGGCGATGGAGGATGACAAGGCGCGTTGATCTCCGGCTTATGCGTTGGAGGCGATGATGAGGGCGGTGAGCTGGTCGGAGCTCATCAGCCCGATCTGCGAGGTGGTGAAGGCATTGGCCTGGGTGCTGGACAGTGCCGCGATCTGGTCCGTGGTGATGCCGGCGATGGCCGAGACGGCGAGCGACGGGATGCCGGTGGTCTCGTTCAGCGACGCGAAGTTGGTGGTGCTGAGGACCGCGACCTGGGCAGATGTCAGGGCGCCCGCCTGCGTGGCGTTCAGGCCCGAGAAAATCGCGGTGTCGAGGCTGTCCAGCGCGGCGGGCGTGATGGCGCGGAACTGGCTGGCATCGAGCGAGCCGATCTGCGTGGTGGTGAAGCGGTCGAGGGCCGTCGAGGTGAGGCCGCCGATCTGCGCCGTCGAGAGGGACGACGCAGTGAGCACCGTCAACTGTGCGGTATCAAGCGCATTGAGCTGGGTCGAGGTGAACCCACGGAGCTGCGTGGACGCAAGCTGGCCCAGCTGCGTATCCGAGAAGTCGGTGATCTCGGTCGTGGTCAGGCCCCCGAGCTGGGTCGCCGTCACGGCGCCGAGCTGCGTGGTGTTCCAGGCCTGGATATCGGTCGAGCCGAAGGCGGAGAGCGAGCCCGCCGTCACGGCGCCGATCTGTGCAGCCGACAGCGACTGCACCTGTGTGCTGGAGAGGTTGCCCGCCGCCGTGGTATCGAGGCCCGCCACCTGCTGTGTGGAGAGAGAGGCAACGTCGAGCGCCTGCAGATAGGTGCTGGACAGGCCGCTCAGCTGGGTTGCGCTGAGGCCGCGGAGCTGGGTGGAGGTGAGGCTCGACAGCTGGGTGGTCGAGAAGTCCTCGACTTCCGTGGCTGCGATGCCGACGAACTGCTGCGAGGTGATCGCGCCAAGCTGCGTTGTCGACCAGCCCTGCAGTTCTGTGGAGCTGAGCGCCGAGAGGCCGGTGGCAGAGAGCACGGCGATCTGTGCGGTGGTGAGCGACTGAGCCTGGGTAGTGGTCAGCGCATCAATCGCCGTCGAGTTCATCGCCCGGACCTGCGCCGTCGACAGGTCGGCAACGTTCAGCGCGTTCAGCTGGGTTGTGCCGAGATTGTTGATTTGGGTTGAGGTGAGGCCACGGACCTGGGTCGAGGTCAGCTGACCCAGCTGCGTATCCGAGAAATTGGCAAGTGCCGTGGTGGTGAGCTGCGACATCTGGCGCGTGGTGATGGCGCCGAGCTGGGTCGTGCTCCAGGCCTGCAGATCGGTGCTGGCGACGCCGCCCAGACCGGTGGCCGTCAGCGCGGCGATCTGCGTGACGGTGAAGCCCTGCGCCTGAGTGGAGGTGAGGCTGCCGATGGCGGTTGTCGTGAAGCCGGTCACCTGCGCGGCGGAGAGGCTGGCGACGTCCAACGCGTTGAGCTGGGTGGTGCCGAGATTGTTGATTTGGGTCGAGGTGAGGCCGCGGATCTGGGCGGAGGTCAACTGGCCCAGCTGCGTGTCCGAGAAATCAGCGATGCCAGTGGTTGTCAGGCCAGCCATCTGCTGGGATGTGATGGCGCCAAGCTGCGTCGTCGACCATGCCTGTATATCGGTCGAAGCGAGCGCCTCGAGGCCGCCGGCGCTGAGCACCCCGATCTGCAGCGAACCAAGGGCCTGGGCCTGTGTGCTGGACAGCGTGCCGATCGCCGTGGAGCTCATGTTGCGGATCTGTGACACAGAGAGATCCGTGACGTTCAGCGCGTTCAGCTGCGTGCTGGCAAGGCCGTTAAGCTGGGTGGAGGTGAGACCCTTCACCTGGGTGGCGCTCAGCTGGCCGAGCTGGGTATCCGAGAAGTCGGCGAGTGCGGTGGTGGTGAGGCCCGCCAGCTGCTGCGAGGTGATGGCGCCAAGCTGGGTGGTGCTCCAGCCCTGGACGTCGGTGGAGGTCAGCGCATCCATGCCGGTGACCGACATGGCCGCGATCTGCGCGGTGGTCAGCGCCTGCGCCTGGGTGTCCGTCAGCGCGTCTATGGCGGTGGAGCTCATGCCGCGGATCTGCGTGGCCGACAGTGCTGTGACGTCGATGGCGTTGAGCTGGGTCGTGGCAAGGTTGTTGAGTTGCAGCGTGGTCAGGCCGCGCAACTGCGTCGAAGTCATCTGGCCAAGCTGCGTGTCGGAGAAGTCGGCGAGTGCCGTGGTCGTGAGCCCACCCAGTTGCTGCGAGGTGAGGGCTCCGAGCTGCGTGGTGGACCAGCCCTGGATTTCGGTCGAGCTCAAGGCTTCAACACCCGGGGCGGAGAGAACCGCGATCTGCGAGACGGTGAGTGCCTGCGCCTGGGTGGTCGACAGCGCATCGACCGCTGTCGATGTCATGCCGCGAACCTGGGTGGCGGAGAGATCGGCGATGTTGAGCGCGTTGAGCTGGGTGGTGGCGAGGATGTTGAGCTGGCTCGTCGTTAGGCCACGCACCTGGGTGGAGGTGAGCTGACCCAGCTGCGTATCTGAGAAGTCGGCGAGCGCCGTGGTGGTGAGGCCTGCCAGCTGACGCGAGGTGATGGCACCCAGCTGCGTGGTGTTCCATGCCTGGACATCGGTCGATTCAAGCGCTTCCACCGCATAGGCCTGCAGGAGGCCGATCTGCCCGGTGGTGAGTGCCGCTGCCTGCGTGTCGGCGAGATTGGTGATGCTCGCTGCGATCAGCGACTTGATGGCGGTGGTGGAGATCGCCTGCACCTGGTTGGTGTCGAGCGTGGTGAGGTCGGTTGTCTCCATCGCATTGATCTGCGAGGCAGTGAGGGCCGAGACCTGCGTTGTGCTGAGTGCTGCCACATCGGTCGTCGACAGGGCCCTGATGGCCGTGGTGCTCAGGGTGGCGATCTGCCTTGTGGTCAGCGACGAAACGATCGACATAGATGGGCTCCCGCTGGGTGGAGCTGCTCGCACCCCCAATCAACCTCACGATCCGCATGGAAGACATTGCCGCCGCAACCCTGCGCGAGACTTGCACAGTGCTCAAATGGTCAGGGACAGGACGGGGGTGGCGGCGGCATCATGCCCGGGAGCCATGATAGCTCACCTTCCGCAGTGTTGATGTTAGCGACGGAATCCTAACGAGGGCTTAAGCGGAAACTCAGACGTCGAGGTTTGCTACACTCAGCGCGTTTTCACGGATGAAGTCGCGGCGCGGCTCCACCACGTCACCCATCAGCTTGGTGAAGATATCATCCGCCTCATCGAGCTCGGAGACCTTCACGCGCAGCAGCGTGCGCACGTTCGGATCGAGCGTGGTTTCCCACAACTGCTCGGGGTTCATTTCGCCGAGACCCTTGTAGCGCTGCATGGTGATGCCCTTGCGGCCGAAGGCAAAAACGGCATCGAGCAGCGAGGTGGGCCCGAAGATCACTGTCTCGCCATCCTTGCGACGAAGCTTGGCGGGCTTCTGGTAGATTTCCTGAAGATGCGCCGACTTGCGGTCAAGCCGCAGCGCATCGGCGGAGCCGATGAGCTTGCCGTCGAGCGTCCAGGCTTCCTTCACACCGCGCACTTCGCGCATGAAGCTCATGCCGCCGTCGGGTGTGGGTTCGCCCACCCAGCCGCGTTCGGTTTCATCGGCGATGACGTCGAGGCGCCGCGCGATGTAGGCGGCTGCATCGGCAGCGCGTTCATTGCTGGACAGCACTTCCGGGTTCAGCACGCCGGCGATCGCGGCCTGCTCGATCAGCGGGCGCGGATAGCGCGCATGTAGCGCGTCGAGTGCGGCGCGCACCGAGAGCGCCTCCTCGACGATGGTGCGCAGGTCCTGGCCGGCACGCTCCGGGCCATCGGCCAGCACCAGTGTGGTGTTCTCGAGGCCGGTATCGACCAGATAATCTTCCAGCGCCTTGCCGTCCTTCAGGTATTGCTCGGAGGAGCCGCGCTTCACCTTGTAGAGCGGCGGCTGCGCGATATAGAGGTGGCCGCGCTCGATCACCTCCGGCATCTGCCGATAGAAGAAGGTGAGCAGTAGCGTGCGGATGTGGGCGCCGTCGACGTCGGCGTCGGTCATGATGATGATCTTGTGGTAGCGCAGCTTCGCGATGTTGAATTCTTCGCGCCCGATGCCGGTGCCGAGTGCGGTAATCAGTGTGCCGATTTCGGCCGATCCCAGCATCTTGTCGAAGCGTGCGCGCTCGACGTTGAGGATCTTGCCGCGCAGCGGCAGCACGGCCTGGTTCTCGCGGTGGCGCGCCTGCTTGGCGGAACCGCCGGCCGAGTCACCCTCGACGATGAAGATTTCCGACTTGGACGGATCGCGCTCCTGGCAGTCGGCGAGCTTGCCGGGGAGCGAGGAGATATCGAGCGCGCCCTTGCGCCGGGTGAGCTCGCGTGCCTTGCGCGCGGCTTCACGTGCCGCGGCGGCCTCGACCACCTTGGAGACGATGGCACGGGCCTCCGAGGGATGCTCTTCAAACCACGCGCCCAGCTGCTCGTTGACGAGATTCTCGACCACGGGGCGAACCTCGGAGGAGACGAGCTTGTCCTTGGTCTGCGACGAGAACTTGGGGTCGGGCACCTTGACGGAGAGGACACAGGTCAGTGCCTCGCGCGCGTCGTCGCCCGTCAGCTGCACCTTCTCCTTCTTGGCGATGCCGCTGTCATTGGCATAGTTGTTGACGACACGCGTCAGCGCACCGCGGAAGCCCGCGAGATGGGTGCCGCCGTCGCGTTGCGGAATGTTGTTGGTGAAGGACAGCACGTTCTCATGGTAGCTGTCATTCCACCACAGCGCGCAGTCGACGGTGATGCCGTCCTTTTCGCCATGGATCATGATCGGCTCAGGCAGCACCGCCTGCTTGGTGCGGTCGAGGTAGCGCACGAAGGCCGCGATGCCGCCCTCGTAGAACAGCTCGATCACCTTGTCCTCCACGCCGCGCTTGTCAGTGAGGATGATGCGCACGCCGGAGTTCAGGAAGGCCAGCTCGCGCAGCCGATGCTCGAGGGTGCCCAGATCGAACTCGGTCTTGGTGAAGGTGTCGGTGGAAGGCAGGAAGGTCACTTCCGTGCCGCGCCGGCCGGGTGCCGCGCCCACCACCTTCAGCGGCGCATCGGGTTCGCCGTGGGTGAAGCTCATGAAGTGCTCTTTGTCATCGCGGAAGATGGTGAGCTTGAGCTTCACCGAGAGCGCGTTGACGACCGAGACGCCGACGCCATGAAGGCCGCCCGATACCTTGTAGGAATTCTGGTCGAACTTACCGCCGGCGTGCAGCTGGGTCATGATGACCTCGGCTGCCGAGACGCCTTCGGATGAGTGAATGTCGGTGGGGATGCCGCGGCCGTTGTCGGTGACGGTGCAGGAGCCATCGGCGTTGAGCGTCACGGTAACATGCGTGGCGTGGCCGGCAAGCGCCTCGTCGATGGCGTTGTCGACGACTTCATAGACCATGTGGTGGAGGCCCGAGCCATCGTCCGTGTCGCCGATATACATGCCCGGGCGCTTGCGGACTGCGTCGAGGCCCTTCAGGACCTTGATCGAGTCGGCGTCATAGGTGCCATTGCCGTTACCGGTGTTCTCAACGTCTGACATCAGTCTTCCATCGCTTGCGAGATGCGGCCGTCTTCCACATGGAAGATCACCCCCGTCTCAACCATCGCTTCGAACAGCTGGGCGTCTGTTCCCGTCATCCAGCTCTGTGACCCGAGGGCCGACAGAGCCTCCAGCAAACTCTTGCGCCGCGCCCGGTCGAGGTGGGCTGCCACCTCGTCGAGCAACAGGATCGGCGCTACGCCAGCACCTGCCTTCACAGCCCGTGCCTGGGCCAGCACGAGGCCGATCAGCAGGGCCTTCTGTTCGCCCGTGGAGCACTGCCCCGCGGCCATCCGCTTGGGCCCGTGAACCACCTCAAGATCGCTGCGGTGGGGGCCCCGGAGGGTGCGTCCTGCCGCCCGGTCCAGCCCCCGCGAATCGCGTAAAATCTTACGATATTCGTCCTCGACTTGCACGGCTGGTTTCTGGGCAACCAGGGCCTCGATCTCGCCTTCGACGGCCACGTCCGCCCACGGGAAACTGCTGGTCTCCCGGCCCTCCCCTATATGGGTCTGGAGGGCCTCCAATCCAACCAGACGGGCGGCTGAAATCGCCACTGCGGCCTCCGCCATATGCGCCTCGAGGCTCGACAGCCAGGCGGCATCAGGCCGTGTCTCCTCCAACAGCAGGTTGCGCTCGCGCATCACCTTCTCGAACACCGTGATGCGGGATCCATGCTCGGGGTCGAAGGCCGTCACCATCCGGTCGAGGAAGCGGCGGCGGTCGGAGCCCGGCCCGGCGAACAGCCGGTCCTGGGCGGGGGTGAGCCACAGGAGCCGCATGGTGTCGCCAAGGGCGCCAGATCCCCTTTGCGCCTCACCGTCGATCACCACCTGGCGGCTGCCGCCCTCGCCCGCATCAGGTTGACCGCTCCAGGCGGTGCCGAGGCTCACGGGGCCATGCTCGGCCTCCACCTCCGCTGCGATGGCCCAGGAGCCTGATCCGCCCTGCCGGGGCAACTCATCGAAGGTGACGCCACGCAACCCGCGGCCGGGCGCCAGCAACGAAATGGCTTCGAGGATGTTGGTCTTGCCCGCGCCATTGGCCCCAGTCAGCGCCACCAGCTGCGCCCCCGTGTCGAGGCGCAGGGACGCATAGTTGCGGAATTCCGTCAGCGTCAGCCGACGGATGGCGAGGGTCGGTGAATCGGTCACAAACGAGGCTTACACCCGCATGGGCATGAGCACATAGAGGGCCTGCTCATCCGTCGGGTCACGCACGATGGTGGGCGAGCCGGCATCCGCCAGCTGCAGCTCCATGGCGTCCGACTTCATCTGGCCCGCCACATCCATCAGGTAGCGCGAGTTGAAGCCGATCTCGAGCGGATCGGCGTCATAGGAACAAGCCACCTCTTCCTCGGCGGAGCCCGAATCCGGGTTGTTGACGGTGAGGATCACCTTGTTGCCGCCAATGGCCAGCTTCACCGCGCGGCCCTTTTCCTGCGAGATGGTGGACACGCGGTCCACCGCCTGAGCGAAGGTCTTGGTGTCGAGCTCCAGCTTCTTGTCGTTGTTGCGCGGGATGACGCGCTCATAATCCGGGAAGGTGCCGTCGATGAGCTTCGACGTGAGCACCAGGTCGCCCGCCGCGAAGCGCACCTTGGCGGCAGAGAGCGAGACTTCGACAGCACCATCGACGCCTTCGAACAGCTTCACGACTTCCAGCACCGTCTTTCGGGGAATGATGACGCCCGGCATGTTCTTGGCCCCGTCAGGACGCGGGATCTGCGCCTGGGCGAGGCGGTGGCCGTCGGTCGCCACTGCGCGCAGCAGGCCGCCCGCCGCGACGTCATGGAAATAGATGCCGTTGAGATAGTAGCGTGTTTCCTCGGTCGAGATCGCAAAGCGCGTCTTCTCGATGAGGCCCCGAAGCTCGGTGGCGGCGATGGCAAAGTGGTTGGGGAAGTCGCCCGCCGCGAGATCGGGGAAATCCTCATGTGGCAGCGCCTGCAGCGCGAAACGTGAACGGCCGGCGAAGATCGACACCCTCTGGCCGTCGCCCGCCTGCTCGAGTTCGAGCTGGGCGCCGTCGGGAAGCTTGCGCACGATGTCATAGAGCATGTGCGCGGGCACGGTGGTGGCCCCGGACTTCGAAACCTCCGCAGGCACGCTTTCGACGATCTCGATATCGAGGTCGGTGGCCGTCAGCTTCAGCTGGCCGTCGCCCGCCTGGAGCAACACGTTGGACAGGATGGGAATGGTATTCCGGCGTTCGACGACGCTCTGCACATGGGTGAGCGCCTTGAGGAAAGCTGACCTTTCGATCGTGACACGCATGAGCCGGTAATCCCTCGTCCTGTGGTTTCCGGCCATTCGCCGGGCCGGAAACTTTGGCGCGGAAACCGCGCCAATTCAAGGGTTATCGGCGGTTTTTCAGCCCTGTTCGACGAGCCGGATGAGGAGGGCCACCTCGCGGGCGAGCTTGTCGTCCGTCTTGATCTGGTCCTCGATCTTGCGCACGGCGTGCAGCACCGTCGAATGGTCCCTGCCACCGAAGCGGCGGCCGATCTCGGGCAGCGACCGGGCGGTCATCTTCTTGGCCAGATACATGCCGATCTGGCGGGGAACCACCACGCTCCGCGCCCGGCGGGGCGACAGCAGGTCGGTGCGGCCCACGTTGAAGTGGCGGCCGACGATCTTCAGGATGTCGTCGATCTTGATGCGCGAACCATCTGGGCTGGACTGCATGTCGCGCAGCACCAGTGAGGCAAGATCAAGCGTCACGGCGGCATTGTTGAACTGCTGGTAGGCGGTGATGCGGTTCAGGGCGCCTTCCAGTTCGCGGCCCGTGCCGGTCACCCGGTTGGCGATGAATTCCAGCACCTCGTCAGGGATCAGGATCGAGGGGTCGCGCTTCTGCATCGTCTCGTAGCGGCTCTGCAGAATGCGGCGGCGGGTTTCGAGATCTGGCATCTCGATGTCAACGACGAGGCCTCCCATCAGGCGCGAGCGCATGCGCTGGTCGATCGAGTCAAGCTGCGAGGGCGGCACGTCGGCGGCCACAATCACCTGCCGGCGCGAGTCCACGAGGCCGTTGAAGGCATTGCAGAACTCCTGCTGCATGGTCTTGCCCTGCAGGAACTGGAAATCGTCGATCAGGAGAACATCCACCGCGGCGAACTGGTCCTTGAAGGCCAGGGTGTCACGCTGGCGGAGCGCCATCACGAAATTGATCATGAAGCGTTCGGCGGTGAGGACCATCACGCGGCGGTCCGGGCGCTTTTCCTTCACGCGGTGGGCGACGGCGGAAAGCAGATGCGTCTTGCCCAGCCCCGAGCCTGCATGAACGAACAGCGGGTTGAAGGTGACGGCAGCGCCGGGGGCGGCATCCGCCACGCGGCACATCGCGGCATGGGCCAGCTGATTGGATGAACCCACCATGAAGGTCTCGAAGGTCTGGTTGGGATCAAGTTGCGGCCCGCGTTCGGCGGCGGCCACGGCCTGAGCCTGGGCAACCACCGAGGGCTGCGGATGCGGTGCGGCCGCGGAATGCGGCGCATGAGAGCCATTTTCATCCGACGCGGCGCGCTGGGCAACGCCGGCCCGCATACGCACGCGCACATGAATGGTATCAAATTGGCCGAGTTCGGCCTCGCTGATCTTGTGCAGCTTGGAGACGTAATGGGTCTCGATCCAGGATTTCAGGAAGCGGGTGGGAACGGAAACGATCAGGCGGCCCTGCTCGAACTCTTCGAGCTCCATGCGGGCGAACCACGAAGTGTAGAGATCTTCACCAAGTTCAGCACGCAGCCGAAGCGCAACACGATCCCACCTCGTTTTCACGTCCGTCAAAACAGTCATTCTCTTCCGCATCCCTTCGCGCGCATTCTGCGGCGCGCATCATCATTGCGACTGAGCCGATGGCCCAACCGTCTCTCATTCCCTGTGATCGCCGCCGACTAGAAGTCAGCGCACGCCGGGACGAAGGCCGAAATTTCCGAAGTGTTCATCACATGCCCCTGCCGTAGCACTCATTTGAGCCGGTGCAGTCGTTGCGCTTTGTAATGAGCCCCCAAGCCCCACCTGCAAAGCGCTCACTCACCAAGCCCTCACTTATACACAATATCCATCCGCTTGGACGAAGACCGCCCAGCAAACGCCAGAACTGAACGCTGTCAGAACCGATGGGCGCAACAGGCCCTGGTTCTGCTGTTGTGTTGCAGGCGAGTGGCCATTTGGCCCGCCCACGAAGGAGAACTTACAAAAGCGCTCGCCGCTCAAGCAACCTGATTCAGGAAACGCTCCGTACACGGAAGTGGCTTGACGGCATTCCGGCTGCAAAGCTTTCCGGTGAGTCAAACCTAACACCCTGAGACTCTTCCACTTTTGCGGAGGCACTTGAGTGGGCAAGCGCGCGACGGCGTGCATCATTAGTGACACGGAGTCGGGAGCCTGCCGTCAGCATGGCGCGAGGTTTATGGCACCCTTCACGAGGCTGGTTGATAAACCGTTGATTCAGCGTCAAGAATTCTGCGCGAGACGTTCCGTATCCGGACAAATACGGTGACTGTGGAAAAGCCTAAAATGCCGGACGCAAAACAAAAAACGCCGGACAAAGTCTGTCCGGCGTCGACCGAAATATGCAGTCCTGCGGAGGCAGAACGACCGTTATCAGGCCTTGAGCGACTTCACTCGTGCGGCCAGGCGCGACACCTTGCGCGATGCGGTGTTCTTGTGGAGGATGCCCTTCTGGGCGCCACGCATCAGCTCGGGCTGGGCGGCCTGCAGGGCAGCGGCAGCTTCCGCCTGGTTGCCGGAGGCGATTGCCTCCTCGACCTTGCGCACGAAGGTGCGCATGCGGCTGACGCGGTTCTTGTTGATCTCGGTGCGACGGGCGGAGACGCGGGTGGCCTTCTTCGCCGATTTCGTATTGGCCATTTGGCTTTAGATCCTGCTTCAGAAAATTCGTTTGATCGGCTTTCCAAGACTTCGCGCCGTCATGCCACTGGCAGACGGCCCGTCTTTCCGGCCCATCGGGATTGCGGGCTTATAGAGAGGCCGCGCGCGTCCGTCAATGGCTTCGAGAAGTGTCCGGAACCTCAGGGTTTTTCCCACTTTTTGCTCTTTTCCGAACGGAAGAAGGCATCGAGGATCTTCATGTTCTGGATGGCGTCCTCCACGCCCCAGAAGGGCTTCTGCTTCTGGCGGATGACGCGGCCGAAGGCCTCCGCCTGCAGCTGGTACTGGTCAGAGACCGGAAGCGACGTCCATTCCCCCTCGTTCATCTCCATGCCCTGCACGAAATAGCGGTTGGGCTGGTCAGGCGGCGCGTTGAAGGGAATCTCGATCTCGATCCGGCCCTTGGTGCCCATGATGTTGACGCGCTGATAGGGCGCCAGCTGGGTGGAGACGGTGAAGGACAGGTGCCGGCCCTGGCCGAAGTCGGCAAGGCCGCCGGCGATGCGGTCGGTGCCGAACTTGGGGTCGCGGTCGAAGGTGCCGACAACGCGCGTCGGTTCGCCATCGAAGATGAAGCGCGAGACCGTGATCGGATAGCAGCCGATGTCCAAGAGGCCGCCGCCGCCAATGTCAGCCTTGTTGCGCACGTTCTTCGGGTCGCGGTTGAAATAGGAGAACAGCACCTGGATGGCGCGCACGTCACCGATTTTCTTCTTCTTCACCAGGTCGCGCGCGGCGAGCCACTGCGTGGCGTGGCGCACCATGAAGGCTTCCGCCACGAAGACGTTCTTGATCTTCTTGAGCTGCATCGCCTCCTTCGCCGTGATGGCGATGGGCTTCTCGCACAGCACGTGCTTGGCGGCCTTCGCTGCGGCGAGCGTGAGAGGTACATGCAGATGGTTCGGCAGCGGGTTGTAGACGGCCTCGATCTCGGGGTCGGCCAGCATCTCCTCGTAGGAGCCATAGGCCTTGGGAATGCCCAGTTTTCCAGCCCATTCCTGTGCTGTCTTCTTGTTGCGCGAGGAGATCGCGACGATGTCGATGTCCTTCGACTTCAGCATGCCCGGAATGACCTTGGCCACGCCGATGTTCGCCGTCGAGATGATGCCCCACTTCACGGGTTTCATGTGTCAGCCCTTCCCTGTTCAGGCGAGCATCTTTAGTCCGGCGCGATCCATGTTGGAAGTGCGCGCGAGCGCTGCGGCAAGATAATCGCGCGTCAGCGCGCGTGGCGCCTCGGGGTTGGCCGGCTTGCCGGTCAGCGCATAGCGCAGCCACAGACCGTCGATCATCGCGGCGATGCCTTCCGCCAGGCGGAGCGCGTCTGCCTCGTTGACGATGCGGCGCAGGTCATGGAGCAGGCTGCTCCTGAGGCGGCGGTGATAGAGCGAAAGGATGTTCATCAGCCGTGGCGATTGGCGGGCATTGCCATAAAGCGCCAGCCAGGCGCTGAACACCTGCTCGTCGAACTGCGCATCACCGAAGCAGGCATCGATGATGGCGCGGATGCGCGCGGTGGGCTCGGTGGTGCGCGACAGCCGCGCCACGGCATCGGCACGCAGTTCCGCCAGCAGGTGGCGCATGGTGGCGAAGAGCAGCTCGTCCTTGTCCTTGAAGTAGTGGTGCACCATGCCGGCCGAAATCCCGGCCTGGGCAGCAATGCGCGCTACGGTGGCATTGGCGAAGCCGTGCTCATGGATGGCGGCAATCGCCGCCTCCACCAGCTGCTTTCGCCTGATCGGCGCCATTCCGAGCTTCGGCATCCCGCCCTCCGCGGGAAAACTGTCGTTTTTTATTGGTCAGCTGTCCAATGAAAACTTGCCGAGGGCGTGGAACCTGAATTACTCTTCTCTCCAAGCCGCGGTCTGCCGACAAGGACCGGGCGAACAGGGAGCTAATTATGAAGTCATTCATCAAGAGTGTGGCGGCGGCTGCCGTCATTGGCGTGGCCATGACCTCCACGGCCTTCGCCGCCGATCCGGCCAGCTGCAAGGCCGTGCGCTTTGCCGATGTGGGCTGGACCGACATCCAGGTCACCACCGGTGCCACCTCGGTGGTCCTCGAGGCGCTGGGCTATGAGCCGCAGGTGTCCACACTCTCTGTGCCGGTCACCATGGCCTCGCTCAAGAACAAGGACATCGACGTGTTCCTGGGTAACTGGATGCCGTCCATGACCGCCGACATCAAGGCCTACCTCGATGACAAGTCGATCGAGCAGGTGGCCGCCAACCTTGAGGGCGCGGGCTATGGCCTTGTCGTCCCGCAGTATGTGGCGGACGCCGGCGTGAAGTCGCTTGGCGACCTCGGCGCCAATGCCGACAAGTTCAGCGGCAAGATCTTCGGCATTGAAGCCGGCAACGACGGCAACCGCATCATCCAGACGATGATCGACGATCCGAAGAACAATCTGAAGGGCTTCACGCTGGTCGAAAGCTCCGAGGCGGGCATGTTGACCGAGGCCGAGAAGGCCATGAAGGACAACCAGTGGATCGTCTTCCTCGGCTGGACGCCGCATCCGGTCATGGGCGAAATGAAAATCGCCTATCTCGACGGCATGGGTGACTCGGGCTTCGGCGCCGCAACGGTCTACACCATTGCCCGCGCGGGCTACACCACAGAGTGCCCGAATGTCGGCGCGCTCCTGAAGAACCTCAAGTTCGACCTCGCCATGGAAGGCGCCATGATGGACCCGGTGCTGAAGAACAGTGCTGATCCGAAGGAAACCGCCAAGGCATGGCTGAAGGCCAACCCCGATGTGGTGAAGCCCTGGCTGCAGGGCGTCACGACCTTCGACGGCGGTGACGCAGCCGCCGCGGTCGACGCCGCGCTGAAGGGCTAAGAAACGACGAGCAAGCCCGGGAGACACCTCCCGGGCTTCTTCTTTTCCTTTTCGGCCAAGACATGCCAGACTGAACGCGGCAGCATAGCCAGCGCAGGTCGCTCTCGGGGGAGGGGCAGATGGATCCCGTCACCACTTTCATCCGGTCATGGAAATTGCCGGTCGGCCCATGGGGCAAGACCGCCATCGACTTCATCGTCACCTATTTCCAGTGGCTCTTCGATGGGCTCAAGATTTCACTCAACTTCGTCGTCGAGAACACCACATGGGCGCTGCTGGCAATCCCGGCGGTGCTGCTCGCCGTACTGATCGCGGCCTTTGCCTACTGGCTGCAGAAGTCCTGGAAGCTGGCGCTCGGTGTGTTCATCGGTCTCCTGTTCATCATCAACCAGGGCCTGTGGAAGGAAACGGTGCAGACCCTGGTGCTCGTTGTTGGCGCCACCGCGCTGTCGATGGCGATCGGCGTGCCGCTCGGCATCTGGGCTGCGCACAAGCGGCAGGTCTGGCGTGTCACCCAGCCGGTCCTTGACCTGATGCAGACCATGCCGACCTTCGTGTACCTGATCCCCATCCTCATCCTGTTCGGCCTTGGTGCGGCACCCGCCCTCATCGTCACCTTCATCTTCGCCATGCCGGCGCCGGTCCGGATGACCTATCTCGGCATCACCTCCATTCCCACACCGATGATCGAGGCGGGCGAGGCCTTCGGCGCCACCAAGCGGCAATTGCTGTGGAAGGTGGAGCTGCCGGCCGCCATGCCGTCGATCATGGCGGGCCTCACGCAGTGCATCATGCTGTCGCTCTCCATGGTGGTCTTCGCCACGCTGATTGGTGCCCCCAGCCTCGGCAACCCGGTGTTCAAGGCGCTGTCCAACCGCAACATCCCGCTGGGCATCGAGGCGGGCCTCGCCATCGTGGTGCTGGCCATCATCCTCGACCGCATGCTTGCCGTGAAGACGGGGGCCAAGAAATGACCGCCTCCATCGAGTTCAGGAACGTTGACATCATCTTCGGCGACAAGACCGAGGAGGCGCTGAAGCTTGCCCATGGCGGTGTCGACCGATCCGAAATCCTCAAGCGTACCGGCGCCGTGCTCGGCGCAACGCAAGCCAACCTGACGGTGAACGAGGGCGAAATCAGCGTGCTGATGGGGCTTTCGGGCTCCGGCAAGTCAACGCTGCTGCGCGCCGTCAACGGCCTCAACAAGGTGACGGGCGGCGAGGTGCTGGTGAAGGACGGCGACCGCATGGTCGACGTCGCCTCCTGCAATGCCGCAACGCTGCGCCACATCCGCCAGAAGCAGGTGGCCATGGTGTTCCAGCAGTTCGCCCTGCTGCCCTGGCGCACGGTGCGCGAGAATGCGGGCTTCGGCCTCGAGCTCGCCGGCATTCCGGAAGCCGAGCGCAACGCCAAGGTCGACAAGCAGCTTGAGCTCGTCGGCCTCAAGCAATGGGCCAACAAATACGTGCACGAACTCTCGGGCGGCATGCAGCAGCGCGTCGGCCTCGCCCGCGCCTTTGCCACCGAAGCGCCCATCCTGCTGATGGACGAGCCCTTCTCGGCGCTCGACCCCCTGATCCGCACCAAGCTGCAGGACGAGCTCCTGCAGCTGCAGAAGCAGATCAAGAAGACCATCCTCTTCGTCAGCCACGACCTCGAGGAAGCGCTCAAGATTGGCAACCGCATCACCATCATGGAAGGTGGCCGCATCGTGCAGTCGGGGACACCCGAAGACATCGTGCTGAAACCCGCCAACGACTACGTGCGCGACTTCATCGCCAACGTGAACCCGCTCTCGGTGCTGACCGCGTGGAACGTGATGCGCGGTCTTCCCGAACTCGAACACGGTGATGACGGCTGGGTGTGGCTCGACACGCGCCGCACCACGCGCTTCAAGCTTGGGGCCGATGGCAAGGTCATCGCCGCCGAGCGTGACGGCCACCCCGCAACATGGGTGTCCTGCGACCATGTGGAAACGCCGGTCGATGCCAATCACCGGCCGGTGTTCTGGGCAAGGCCCGGCACGTCACTGAAGGTGGTGATGCTGGCCATTCACAACACCGATGTTTCGCCCGTGGCGATCTTCGACGAGAACGACAAGTTCCTCGGCTCGATTGGCGTCCGGCACGTTCTGCAGGCCGTGCTCAAGCGGCAGGACTAGTCACGTCCCACGCGGTGCCCGCCGCGAGCGGGCCGACCCTCAAGTGCTGCGCAATGGTCTGGCCGATGTCGGAGAAGCTCCTTCGCAGGCCGAGGCTGCCGGGCCGCATGCCGGGCATGTAGCTCATCACCGGAATTTGCTCGCGCGTATGGTCCGTGCCCGTCCAGGTGGGATCATTGCCGTGGTCGGCTGTCAGGATCAGCAGGTCGCCCGGCATCAGCCTTTGCATGATGCGCGGCAGTTCCGCGTCAAAGGCCTCGAGCAATTTGCCGTAGCCGATCGGATCGCGACGATGGCCAAACTCGGTGTCGAAGTCGACGAAGTTGGCCATCAGAAAGCCGCCATCGCCCAAGCCATCCATGTTGGCGAGAGTCGTTTCGAGGAAGGCCGGATTGCCTGATACCTTGATCTCGCGCCCAGTGCCGACATGGGCATAGATATCGCCGATCTTGCCGACCGAAACGACATCCCTCCCCGCCTTGCTCAGGATTTCAAGAAGCGTCGGCGCGGGTGGCGTCACGGCGAAATCCTTGCGGTGGCCAGTGCGCCTGAACGCGCCCTGACGTTCTCCGACGAACGGCCTGGCGATGATGCGGCCGATGTTCATGGGATAGGTCAGTTCGCGCGCCACGCGGCAGACTTCGTAGAGACGCTCCAGCCCGAAATGTTCCTCATGCGCCGCGATCTGCAACACGCTGTCGGCACTGGTATATGCAATGGGTTTGCCGGTGCGGATGTGTTCTTCGCCGAAATCCTCGATCACCTGAGTGCCGGATGCATGGCACAGGGCAAGCAGCCCGGGCAGCTTGCAGCGGGTGACGATGGCCTCGATCAGGTCCGGCGGGAAGGCGGGGATCGCATGCGGGAAATAGCCCCAGTCGAAGGCCAGTGGCACGCCGGCGATTTCCCAGTGGCCGGTGATCGTGTCCTTGCCGCGCGAGACTTCGCGCGCCACGCCATACTGGCCGATGAGCTCTGCGTCAGCCAGCGGGTTGCGCCCCGTCGAGAGCGCGGCCGCGCGGCCCAACCCCAGCGAGGCCATGTGCGGCACATTGAGCGCCATGTGCTCGCAGATATGGCCGAGCGTGTTGGATCCTTCGTCACCGAAGCTCGCGGCATCCGGCGCGCCGCCAATGCCGAAGGAATCGAGTATCAGGAGAAAGGCCCGCGCCATTGCGTCTCCGCGTTACCCCGTGATGCGCGCCAGCACCGTTGCCGACTCACCCGGGCGCTCACCCGGAATGTAAGCACTTTTTATCAAGGCTGCAGCCCTTTCGAAGGAGGCCTCGTCCGCGGCGTGGATGAGGCAGAGCGGCGTTGCCCGGTCTGCCCGCGCACCTTTGCCGAGAAGCTGCGAGAGGCCGACACGGTGGTCGATGGCGTCCGAGGCCACCCGCCGCCCACCGCCAAGTTCGATGACGGCAAGACCGAGTTCACGGGTGCGGATGGACGCGATGAAGGCTTCTTCGTCGGCATGGACAGGGCGGATGATGGGCGCGGTGGCAAGCTGCGTTGTGTAATTCGACAGAAAACCCTTCGGCCCGCCCAGCGCCTGCACCATGCGCTCGAAATGTTCGGCTGCCTTGCCGGAGCTGAGCGTGGCCGCAAGACGCTCACGCGCTGTCGCGGCGTCCTGCTCAATGCCCGCACTCATCACCAGCTCCGCACCCAGGGCCAGCGTGATGTCCATGACGCGCGGGTCGCTGCGGCGGCCAAGCAGAAATTCGCAAGCGTGCGCCACTTCCAGCGTATTGCCAGCGCAGGGGGCGAGCGGCTCGCTCATGTCGGTGATGAGCGCCGTGGTGGGAAGCCCCGCGCCATTGGCGACGTCGACGAGGCTTTCTGCCAGCTCTTCTGCATCGGCCATGCGCGTCATGAAGGCGCCCGACCCCATCTTCACGTCGAGCACGAGATGCCCAAGGCCGGCGGCGAGCTTCTTCGAGAGAATCGATGCGGTGATGAGTGGCACGGATTCGACCGTCGCCGTCACGTCGCGGATGCCATAGAGGCGCTTGTCGGCAGGGGCCAAATCCGCCGTCTGCCCGATGATGGCGCAGCCCGCCGCGCGCGTGGCCTGGCGGAAGAAATCGAGGCCCGGCTGGGTGGCATAGCCCGGAATGGAATCGAGCTTGTCCAGCGTGCCGCCGGTGTGGCCGAGCCCCCTGCCCGAAATCATCGGCACGTAGCAGCCGCAGGCGGCGAGCATGGGGGCCAGCATGAGCGAGAGATTGTCGCCGATGCCGCCGGATGAATGCTTGTCGACCACGGGGCCGGGCAGGTCCCATTCGAGCACGGCGCCGGAGTCGCGCATGGCGAGCGTGAGCCCCACCGCCTCCTCGCGGCTCATGCCGCGGAAGAACACCGCCATGGCGAAGGCGGCGACCTGTCCTTCCGACACGGCACCGGACGTGAGGCCTGCGATGAAGTCCTTCACGTCCTCGCGCTTGAGCGAGGCGCCGTCACGCTTCCGGCGGATCAGCTCCTGCGGCAGCACCTCAAGTGTCCTCCAGGAAGCGGGTGACGAGCGCCTTCATGTTCAAGGCAGCCTTCGCGCCCTCGCGCTTGGTTTCCTCGTGGCTGGGCGAGGCGCCCTCGATGCCCGCGGCGAGATTGGTGATGACGGAGAGCCCAGCAACCTTGAGGCCGAAGCGGCGGGCAAGGATCGTCTCGGGTGCCGTCGACATGCCAACGGCCGAGCCTCCGATGATCTGGAACATGCGGATTTCGGCGGGCGTCTCAAAGGAAGGGCCAGAGTACCAGCAATAGACGCCTTCATGCAGGGCGATGCCCTCGGCTTTGGCGGCGGCGTGGAAGCGCTTGCGAAGCGCGGGGTCATAAGCATCCGTCATCGGCACGAAGTTCTCGTCGCCGTGCTGGCCGATGAGAGGGTTCATGCCGGAATAGTTGATGTGATCCGCGATCAGCATGATGGAGCCGGGGCGCATCTCCGGCTTCAGGCTTCCGGCGGCATTGGTGAGGATCAGCGTTTCGATGCCAGCGCCCTTCAGGGTTTCGATAGCCGGGCGCATGACGGCGGCGTTGCCGGATTCGTAAGGGTGGGCGCGACCGGCCAGCACGGCCACTTCCCTTCCGCCGAGCTGGCCGACGAAGAGCTTGCCCGCGTGGCCGGAAATCTTCGGAACGGGGAAACCGGGAAGCTCGGCGTAAGGAATGACCAGCGCATCCTCCACCGCATCGGCCAGCGCACCAAGGCTGGAGCCGAGGATGATGGCGGTCTTCGGCGTGCGGCCCTGCAGTTTCCCTGCGAGCGCGTTCACGCGAGATTCTCCGGGCCGAAGGAGAAGGGCAGCAGCTCCGCTAGCGTGAAGGTCTGGATCATCTTGCCTGCTTCGGTGCAGCAGTGGATCTTCACGTCAGGAGCGGCGAACTCGCGGATCTTCTGGCGGCAGCCGCCGCAGGGGGTGCAGAGCGTCGAACCATTGCCCATCACGGCGATCTCCGTGATCTTGCGGCCGCCCGCCATGATGAGGGCGGAGATGGCGGAAGGCTCGGCGCACCAGCCCTGCGGGTAGGCGGCGTTCTCGATGTTGCAGCCGCCGTGCACGCGGCCATATTCATCGCGCATCGCGGCTCCGACGAGGAACTTCGAATAGGGTGCGTGGGCACGCAGGCGCGCTGCCTTCGCCTCCTCAATCAAGTCATGCATGTCAGCGGTCCTTCACATAGGGAATGCCGGAGGCCTTGGGCGGCACCGACTTGCCGATGAAGCCGGCGAGCAGCACCACGGTGAGCACATAGGGCAGCATGTTGATGAACTGAACCGGAATCTGGAAGCCGCCGATGGAGGCGCCCTGCGTGAAGTTGCCCACCGCCTGCAGGAAGCCGAAGAGCAGGCAGGCGCCCAGTGCGGGAAAGGCGCGCCAGTTGGCGAAGATGAGCGCGGCAAGTGCCATGAAGCCGGAGCCCGCCGTCATGTCCCGCACGAAGCTGGACGATAGCGAGGTGGAGATGAAGGCGCCCGCCACGCCACACAGCACGCCCGCAATGATCACCGCGCGGTAGCGCAGTGCCGCCACCGAGATGCCCGCGGTGTCCACCGCCTGCGGGTTTTCACCCACGGCCCGCAGGCGAAGCCCGAAGCGGGTGCGGGCCAGCGCCCAGGCGCTGATCGGCACGATGGCGAAGGCGAAATAGGCGAGGATCGAGTGGGTGAGGAAAATCTCAGCGAAGGGTCCGACCACCGGGATGTCATAGAGCATCGGGAATTCGAAGGGCAGGAAGCGGCCCTCCGGCGGAAGCGCTGGCGTGCGGCCACCCTCCCTGAACCACTCGTTGCCAAGCACCACGGCGAGACCTGCGGCGAGCATGTTGATGGCAACGCCTGAGACCACCTGGTTGCCGCGTTGGTTGATCGAGGCATAGCCATGCACCAGTGCGAAGGCGAGCGAGGCGAGGATGGCGCAGAACAGCCCGATCCAGGCCGAGCCGAAGACGGCGGAGGCCGAGGCCGCGACGAAGGCGGCAATCAGCATCTTGCCCTCGAGCCCGATGTCGACGATGCCCGCCCGCTCCGACCACAGCCCTGCGATGCAGGCGAGGATCAGCGGCACGCTCATGCGGATCGTGGAGGCGAGGAGCTCGATATAGAGGTTCACTGGTTGCCCTCCCCGCCCAATGGATAGAACAGCGCCGAGAGTGCCGGCCTGAAGGCATATTCGAAGGCGCCCATGAACAGGATGACGAGGCCCTGGATGACCACCACCATGTCACGGTTGATCTCAGGCTTGGCGAAGGAGAGCTCCGAGCCGCCCTGGTACAGGAGGCCGAACAGCATGGCGGCAAGCAGGATGCCGATGGGGTGCGAGCGGCCCATGAGCGCCACGGCGATGCCGACGAAGCCCGCACCACCCACATAACCCAAGAGCAGCCGGTGCTGCACCCCGAGGATCTCGTTCACCGCCATCAGCCCCGCGAGGGCGCCCGAGATCGCCATGGCGATGATGATGATGCGGTCCGGCCTGATGCCGGCATAGATCGCGGCTGAAGGGTTGGCGCCAAGCGCGCGGATTTCATAGCCGAGCTTGGTGCGCCACAGCAGGTACCACACGGCCCAGGCCGCGATGAGTGCGAGGAAGACCGAGAAGTTCAGCGGTGAGGAGGCAAGCTTCACGCCGAAATATTCACGCGCCACCTCGCGGGCACTGAGGATATAGGCGCCGGTGATCTCGCGGCTTTCAACCGCCATCTTGCCCACCGGGCGGAACCAGTAGTTGATGAGGTAGCCGACGAGGCTCGCCGCGATGAAATTGAACATGATCGTGGTGATCACGATATGGCTGCCGCGCTTTGCCTGCAGCACGCCGGGGATCCAGGCCCAGAAGGCGCCCATGGCCATGGCGGCCAGGATGGCGAGGGGCAGCAGGATGGGCCATGGCAGAAAGTCGAGCCCAAGGCCGACGGTGGCCGCACCCACGCCCGCCATGTAGGCTTGGCCCTCGCCGCCAATATTGAAGAGGCCGGCGTGGAAGGCCACCGCCACGGCGAGGCCGGTGAACACGAAGTTCGTCGCGTAGTAGAGCATGTAGCCCCAGCCCTTGAGTGAGCCGAGCGAGCCCTGGACCATGATCCACATTGCTTCGAAGGGATTTTCCCCAATGATGAGCACGACAAGGCCAGAGGCGATGAGCGCCACGGCAAGATTGATGACCGGGATGAGGCCGACATCGACCCAGTGCGGAAGCTCTCCCCTCGATTGCATCATCAGGCTGCGTCCTGCCCGACGCCAGCCATGAGCAGGCCAAGCTCGCGCTCTGTCGCGCGCGGTCCGCGCTCGCCCATCACGCGCCCGGCGAACATGACGAGGATGCGGTCTGACAGCGAGCGGATTTCATCGAGCTCGACGGAGACGAGCAGAACGGCTTTCCCCTCATCGCGCAGCTGGATGATGCGCTTGTGGATGTATTCGATGGCCCCGATGTCGACCCCGCGCGTCGGCTGGCCGACGATGAGCAGGTCGGGGTTGGACTTGATCTCGCGCGCGATGATCAGCTTCTGCTGGTTGCCGCCGGAGAATTTGGCGGACTTGAGCAGCGGGTCCGGCGGTCGGACGTCGAACTCCTCCATCTCGGCCCTGGCGCGGGCCACGACCTTGTCACGGTCGAGGCGGAAGCCCTTGCCCAGCGACTCGAGGTGATGCCAGCCGAGGATGGCGCTTTCGGCGGCGTCGAAGCTGCCGATAAGGCCGCGGTGCTGGCGGTCCTCCGGCACGTGAGCGAGGCCCTCGGCGCGCACGTGGCGCGGGTCGCCCAGTATGCCGATGTCCTTGCCCTCGAAGATCACCTGACCCGACGTGGGGCGGGCAATCCCGGCGATCACGTCCAGGAGTTCCGACTGGCCATTGCCGGAGACCCCGGCGATGCCGAGGATCTCGCCCTTCCTGACGGAGAACGAGACATTGTCCACCCGGGCGATGCCCTTGCGGTCCTTCCAGGTGAGGTTCTTCACCTCGAGCACGGTCTCGCCCGGGTTCGAAGGCCCCTTCTCGACGCGCAGCAGCACATGGCGGCCGACCATCAGCTCGGCCAGTTCCTCCACCGTGGTGGCCTTCGTCTCGCGCGTGGCCACCAGCTCGCCGCGGCGCATGACCGAGACGCGGTCGGTGATGGCCATGATCTCGCGCAGCTTGTGGGTGATAAGAATCACCGTCTTGCCCTGGTCCTTCAGTATACGGAGGATACGGAACAGGTGGTCGGCCTCGTCCGGCGTGAGGACGCCGGTGGGCTCGTCGAGGATCAGCGTCTCGGCGCCGCGGAACAGCGCTTTGAGGATTTCGACGCGCTGCTGCAGACCGACGGGCAGTTCGCCGACGATGGCATCGGGGTCGACCTCGAGCTCATAGTCCTTGGCGAGGCGCACGAGTTCGGCACGCGCCTTGGTGAGCGCGGGGCCGATGAGGCGGCCACCCTCGGCGCCGAGCACCACGTTTTCCAGCGCGGTGAAAGGCTCGACCAGCATGAAGTGCTGGTGGACCATGCCGATGCCGAGCGCGATGGCGTCCGACGATGAGCGGATCTTGACCGGCTTGCCCTTGACGCGGATCTCGCCCGAGTCAGCCTGGTAGAATCCGAAGAGGATCGACATGAGGGTCGATTTCCCCGCGCCGTTCTCGCCGATGATGCCGTGGATTGAGCCGGGCGCGATGGCCAACGTCACGTCCTTGTTGGCGTGGACGGAGCCGAAGCGCTTGTCGATGCCGATGAGTTCGATGGCGGGAGTCATGCCGTTCCCGTTTCAGCAGGCAGAGAAAGAGCCGCCTCCCCTCTCGGAGAGGCGGCTCATGCTTACTTACTGCACGGGGCAGGTGTTGTCTGCGGTGTAGTCGTGAACCTTGATCGTGCCGGCGATGATGTCGGCCTTGGCCTTGTCCACGGCGGCCATCATTTCGGGCGTGATCAGCGGCTTGTTGTTGTCGTCCATCGCCACGCCCACGCCGTCTTCGGCGAGACCGAGCGCCTGGATGCCGGGCTTGAAGCCGGCATTGCCGCCCTTCATCACGTTGTAGACCGCGACGTCCACGCGCTTCAGCATGGAGGTGAGCACCTTGCCGGGGTGGAGGTAGTTCTGGTTGGCGTCGACGCCAATCGACAGCGCACCGCCATCGGCGGCGGCCTGCAGCACGCCGAGGCCAGTGGCGCCGGCTGCTGCATAGACGACGTCCGCACCCTGGGCCATCTGGCCCTTGGTGATCTCGCCGCCCTTGACGGGATCGTTCCAGGCAGCGCCGGTGTCGCCCGTCATGTTCTGGAAGATCACGGCGTCAGGCTTCGCCGCCTTCACCCCTTGCGCATAGCCGCAGCCGAATTTGCGGATGAGGGGAATGTCCATGCCGCCCACGAAGCCGACCTTGCCGGACTTCGACGCCATGCCGGCCAGCAGACCGGCGAGGTAGGAACCTTCGTTTTCCTTGAACACGATGGACTGGACGTTGGGCAGGTCCACCACCATGTCGACAATGGCGAACTTGAGGTCCGGATATTCCTTGGCGACCTTCTCGACCGCTGCGGCCTGGGCGAAGCCCGCCGCGATGATGGGCGAATAGCCCTGGTCGGCGAAGTTGCGGATGGCCTGCTCGCGCTGGGCCTCCTGGGCGATTTCGAACTCGCCATAGGCGGTGCCGGTCTCTGCCTTGAACTTCTCGGCGCCGTTGAACATGCTCTCGTTGAACGACTTGTCGAACTTGCCGCCGACATCGAAGACGATGGCGGGCTTCGAGTCATCGGCCAGCGCGGCGCCGGAGGTGATGGCGAGGGCCGCGGCGGCGGCCAGAAGTGTTCGTCTGAGCATCTTCGTCTCCCTTTTGTTGTGTTTCGCCGATCTAATCACAACCCCGTCGGGGGTGCGATTCCAATCTTGTTCGGGCGATCAAATCACCGTGGCTGCCGCTTGGTCAAGTCGGCGCCTTGAAAGCCGGGATCAGGTTTCACATATGAAGGTCAAAGTTGCGGATGCCACTTACGGGTCCGGGCTGATTGCTGCTTCACGAGGGCAAACCGAATGACACGTCTGTCTGTTTTCTCATCGCCCCTCCTGCTCGGCTTCGACGAGCTGGAGCGGATGCTCGACCGAGCCTCCAAGACCGCGGGCGACGGCTACCCACCCTACAACATCGAACGGCTGCACAAGGCCGAGGGCGAGGCCGAACGGCTTCGCATCACGCTGGCCGTCGCCGGCTTTGCACGCGACGAGATCGACGTGACGGTCGAGGAAAACCAGCTGGTGATCCGCGGCCGCCAGAAGGAAGAGGACGGCAAGGCCTACCTGCACCGCGGCATCGCGGCCCGCCAGTTCCAGCGGGCCTTCGTGCTGGCGGACGGCATGGAGGTGACCGGGGCCCGGCTGGAGAACGGCCTGCTGGAACTGCACCTCGAGAGGCCCGAACCGCGGCGGGTTGTCCGCCGTATTCAGATTGGAGGGTGATCACATGGAATTGAAGAAATCGACCGAACTCACGTCGCAGGACCTGGCACTGCTGGGCGAAGGCGCCCTCGGTTACATTCGCGAAATCGAGATCGACGAGGCCAAGCGGCTTCTGGGTAACGAGGCGAGCGTCGCGGCCGAGTCGAAGCTGTTCTGCCTGTACAACGCCGACGGCACGCCAGTGTCGATCTCGGGTTCGAAGGAAGCGGCCATGGGCAGCGCCTTCGAGCATGAGCTGATGGCGATGAGCGTTCACTGAACACAGGCCGTCACCCCGCAAGCTCGGGGTGACGGTATTCTTATTTCTTGACTTTAGTCCTAAAATGTGCTAGATGTCAGTCAGTAATTGCTGCTGATTGACATTGTGAATAATTTCCCGGGACGGCGCGCCAAAGCCCATCCCGGATGCTCCCTCCCCCCGGCCAAGGCCGGAGTGCGTGCGGGGAGACCCCCTTCCGGCGAGGAGGGAGGAGTGGGTCCACCGTCTTTCGCCGTCCATGGTCATCATCCCCGGGCCTGACCCGGCGGTCTTCTTTGGCGACCACGAAAGAGGATGCCCGGGTCGAGCCCGGGCATGATGGGTTGAGGGCGGCTCGGCGCCTGGTCAGGCCGCCGAGGCGGACTTCGGGTTGGCTGCGGGCTCGGTGAGGATGGCGTAGAGGCCCTGGGCATCGTCCGTGCCGCGCAGCTTGGCGACCACGGCAGGGTCGCGCAGCAGGCGGGAGATCTTGGCGAGCGCCTTGAGGTGGTCGGCACCGGCATCCTCGGGGGCGAGCAGCACGAAGACCAGGTCAACCGGCTGGCCATCAACCGAGTCGAAATCGACGGGCTGGGCGAGTCTGGCGAAGAGGCCATAGACGCGGTTGATCGACGGCAGCTTGCCATGCGGGATGGCGATGCCCTGGCCGAGCCCGGTTGAGCCCAGCTTCTCACGCTTCAGGAGGACTTCGAAAATCACCCGGTGGTCGATCGCCACCTGGGTGGCGAGCGCCTGGGAGAGTTCCTGCAGCAGCTGCTTCTTGTTCGGCGCCTTGAGGTTGGCGAGAACGGACTGCTTGTCGATCAGGGCATCGAGGGTCATGTCGGGTCAGGTCCCCGTGAAGGTCGCGCGTCAGGCCGCCGGCTTGGGATCGACCCAGCCGATGTTGCCGTCAGGACGCCTGTAGACCAGGTTGAGGCCGCCGTGGCCGCCATTGCGGAACAGCAGGAAGGGCTGGGTGGAAATGTCGAGCTGCATGACCGCCTCGCCCACCGAGAGTTCCGGCAGCTTGAGGCCGGTTTCGGCGATGATGACCGGATTGTCGCCCTGCGTGTCGTGCTCGTCCGAGGCGGGCTCGATGACGTAGCTCTGGGCCTCGAACTGGCGCACCGGCTCATTGCGCTTGCGGTGGTGGTCCTTGAGGCGCTGCTTGTAGCGGCGGAGCTGCTTTTCGAGGTGGGTTGCAGCCTCATCGAAGCTCGGATGGGCTTCCGCGCCCTTGCCCTCGGCCTGCAGCACGAGGCCGGTGGCCAGATGCAGCGCGCAGTCAGTGAGGAAGAAGCCACGCTGCTTCTCGACCGTCACGTTGGCGTGCACGGTGGCATCGAAATACTTCTGCTGGAGGAGGCTCAGGCGGGTCTGGATGTGCTCACGCAAGGCGCCGCCGACATCGAGGTTCTTACCGGTGACTTTGATCTGCATGGTCGTCGCAAATATCCCTGCTTCGCCCTGTCTCTACACATGGGCGCGTTTGCCTGACACGTCAACTGGCCTGTCTCGCTGGCCCGAGAAACGCGGTTGCGCTGCTTCGCTGACTTCCCTGGGCCAAGCCCCTTGGTCGAGGCCTGCCGTTACGAAGCGGGCGGAACCTAGTCGAGGGCGGGTGCCCCGTCAAACCCTATCGGGCCGACTGGACCCGGGCCTCGCGGCGGCGCTGCACGGAGGACGGAATACCAAGAGTTTCCCTGTACTTGGCGACGGTGCGGCGGGCGATTTCAATGCCCGATGCCTTCAACCTGTCGACGATAGTGTCGTCTGAAAGCACGTTCTCGCCCTCCTCCGCGATCAACTCACGGATGCGGTGGCGGACGGCCTCGGCGGAATGGGCGTCACCATCCGAATCGGAGGAGGCGATGGCGGTGGTGAAGAAATACTTCAGCTCGAAGATGCCGCGCGGCGTGGACATGTATTTGTTGGAGGTAACGCGGCTGACGGTCGACTCGTGCATCTCGATTGCATCCGCCACGGTGCGCAGGTTGAGGGGACGCAGGTGCTGGACACCCAGCATCAGGAAGGCGTCCTGCTGGCGGACGATCTCGCGCGCCACCTTGAGGATGGTCTTGGCGCGCTGGTCGAGGCTTTTCACCAGCCAGGTGGCGTTGGCCTGGCATTCCGACAGGTAGACCTTGTCCTCGCTCCTCTGGGCATTGGCGGAGACGCGGGCGAGGTACTGGTTGTTGATGAGCACGCGCGGCAGCGTCTCAGTGTTGAGTTCGACGATCCAGGCACCCTCGGGCGAGGGGCGCACGATGACGTCCGGGATCACCGGCTGCACCGGCTCGGCGCCAAAGGCGTGGCCGGGCTTGGGGTCGAGCGCGCGGAGCTCGGCCAGCATGTCCTTCAGGTCCTCGACGTCAACGCGACAGAGGCTCTTCAGCGCCACGTAGTCACGCCGTGCCACCAGGTCGAGGTGGGCGACGAGGGTGGCCATTGCAGGGTCGAAGCGGTCACGCTCCTTCAGCTGCAGGGCCAGGCATTCCTTGAGGTCGCGGGCGAAGACGCCGGGCGGGTCGCAGGCCTGGAGCCTCGTCAGCACCGCCTCGACATGATCCACCGAGGTGCCGAGCGTTTCGGCCATCGAGGCCACGTCTCCGATGAGATAGCCCGCCTCGTTGAGGCTGCCGATCAGGTGCTGGCCGATCAGCTGTTCGGCGGGTTCGCCGAGAACGAGGTGCATCTGGTCGGTGAGGTGTTCGGCGAGCGTCGGCTGGCGAGTGAGTGTCGCGTCGAAATCAGTACCCTCGGCATCGAGCGAGAGAGCCCCCTGCGGGCGGAGCGAGGCCCAGCCGGAATCGGGCGGAGGGCCCATCGACTCACGGTTGGCCGCATCGGCACGGGACTCGTGGGTGTAGACATTCTCGAGTTCGGTATCGAGTGTGCGCAGGCGCTCTTCGGCGCCGGTGTTGGAGGCGAGTGCGGAGACCATGTCCGTCTGCCCTTCGGGGGCGTCCGTCGCCTGCTTCTGGACTTCCGGGCGCTCGTCACGCTCCAGCAGCGGATTGCGCTCGAGCTCCTGGTCGACGAAGGCCTGAAGTTCCATGTTGGACATCTGCAGCAGCTTGATGGCCTGCTGCAATTGCGGCGTCATCACCAGGGACTGGCCCTGGCGGAGGTCGAGCCGCTGGTTCAGCGCCATGGGCTAGCGCTCCCCCTTACAGGGTGAAATCGGCGCCAAGATAATAGCGCCGGACATCCGGATGGGAGACGATTTCCTGTGGCGTGCCCTCGGTCAGGACCTGGCCCTCATGGATGATGAGGGCCTTGTCGATGAGTTCGAGTGTTTCGCGGACGTTGTGATCCGTAACAAGCACCCCGATTCCCCGAGAGGTGAGCTGTCGCACCAGGCGGCGAATATCACCGATCGCAATCGGATCAATTCCGGCGAAGGGTTCGTCGAGGAGCATGAATTCGGGATCGGCTGCAAGCGCTCGGGCGATTTCCACGCGGCGACGCTCGCCGCCAGAGAGCGCAACAGCCGGCGAATTCCGGATGTGGGTGATGGAGAACTCATCGAGCAACTCACGCAACTTGGCTTCGCGCTTCTGCTTCGAGCCCTCGGTCAGCTCCAGCACGGCGCGAATGTTTTCCTCCACCGTGAGGCCGCGGAAGATCGAGCTTTCCTGCGCCAAATAGCCAATGCCCAGCCGCGCGCGGCGGTACATGGGCAAATGGGTGATATCGGCGCCATCGAGGCTGATCCGGCCGCTGTCGGCGGCAATGAGCCCGGTGATCATGTAGAACACCGTGGTCTTGCCGGCGCCATTGGGTCCCAGAAGTCCCACAGCTTCACCACGCCTGACGGAGAGCGAGACATCCCGCACCACGGGCCGCCGCTTGTAGGACTTCCGCAGTCCCTCGACGACGAGGCCCGGACGCTCGCGGAAGGTAGAGGCGCTCGCGCTCGTCTGCGGAATCTGTGCCCGCCGGGGCGCCATTGCCTTTGCCTGCCTGTCTGCCACTACGTCTTCGTCACGCGCCAAATGAGTGTCCACCCAATAGGTTAATTTTAGATAAGGCGCCTCACTTCGGAAGGAAGCTGCCCTTGACGCGGCCACCCTTCATCTGGGTGCGGTTGGTCTTCATGTCGGTTTCGAGCAGGTTGCCCTGCAGCACGGTGGTTTCCTGCACGAGCTTCACATTGCCGCCGACCGTGAGCTTCTCGGTCTGCGGATCGTATTTCGCCCAGTCGCCGGTGATCGTCTCCTTGGGTGTGGTGATGGTCACGTTGCCCTTGGCATCAAGGTCGGTGGCATCGGTCTTGGTGGTGCCGTCCGGCTGCTTAACGTCGGCATAGGTGACGGTCAGCGTATCAGACTTGATATTGGTGTCGCCGCGCGTGGCATCCACCGCGCCGCGGAAGATGGCCTTCTTCTCGGCGTCGAGGATTTCCATTTCGTTCGACACGATATCGACGGGCGTGGCGGGCTTCGCCGGTTTGGCGTCCTTCTTGCCAACGGTCTTGGTGGCCGTGGGGGCGTCAGTCTTCGTCGCCTCCTGGGCGAGGGCCGGCGCGGCAGCGAACAGGAACAGTGCCGCAGCGCAGGCGGTGAGCCTCAAAGTCATGGATTCGTGTCTCCCTTGCCCTCTGACGCGGTGAACCGCGCCTTGACACCATTCAAGAACAGAATTCGGGCACCGTCATCGGTTATTTGCATGCCGTTGGCATTCACCGTGCCGGAGGCGAAATCCGCCGTCACGGCCGTGTCGGAGGTGAGCTTCTTCTCCTTCACGGCGATCTGGGCCTTTTCCATGCGGGCGGTGAAGCGGCCCTTTTGTTCCAGCACCACTTTGCCCTCCAATTGAAGCGACTTGGTGTCGGTGTTGTAAAGGCCGCTGGCGCCGGTGATCGAATATTTGGTGCCGCTGGCGCGCCGGAACAGGCCGACCGGATCCTCGAGATGGACGAGGTTGGGGGTGGTGCCATCCTGCCAGCCGCGCCTGGCGGTGACTTCATAGGGTTGCTTCTCGTCGTCGATGCCGGTGACGGTGGAGGAACCTGCGGTGATGCGGTCTGGCTCGACGTCGGGCAGCGGCGCCGTGGCCGGCTGCGGCAACAGCGCGTGGAACAATCCCGCCTGGGCGAGGAAGGTGATGACGAAGCCGATGCCAACCGCAGCCGCCAGCCAGCTGAGCAGGCGGGACAGCGCTGCGGCCCTGACGGCCTTCCTGGCTTGATCAGTGGGCGAAGACATCTTCCTCGGTCCAGCCCGAAAGATCGAGCGCGGCGCGCGTGGGGATGAAGTCGAAGCAGGCCCTGGCCACCGACTCGCGGCCCTCGCGGGAGAGCATCTGGTCGAGGCGGGACTTCAGCTCATGCAGATAGAGCACATCCTGCGCGGCATATTGCTTCTGCGGGTCGGAGAGCATGTGAGCACCCCAGTCCGAGCTCTGCTGCTGCTTGTTGAGCTCGATGCCCAAAAGCTCCTTCACCAGGTCCTTCAGGCCATGACGGTCGGTGTAGGTGCGGGTGAGCTTGGAGGCGATCTTGGTGCAGTAGAGGGGCGCCGTATCGACACCGAGGTATTGCTTGATCACCGCCACGTCGAAGCGCGCATAGTGGAAGATCTTGGTGACTTCCGGATTGGCGAACAGCGCCTTGAGGTTCGGCGCGTCATAAGTCGTGCGGTCGAGCTGCACGAGATGGGCATTGCCATCGCCCGAGGAAAGCTGGACGAGGCAGAGCTTGTCACGGCGGGGAACGAGGCCCAGCGTTTCGGTGTCAACGGCGACGGAGCTTCCGAAATCGATGCCCGGAGGCAGGTCGCCCTTGTAAAGCTTGATCGCCATCGAAGGGTCCCGCCGTAAGTAGACTATAAAAATGGTGCCCAGAACAGGACTCGAACCTGCACGCCTCTCAGCGCTAGTACCTGAAACTAGTGCGTCTACCAATTCCGCCATCTGGGCAGGCGAGGCGTCTCTTAGAGAGGCCCGGCGCGGCTGTCAACCGCAGTCCTGCGGACGGGTTTTCTTGGCCTTTGCATACTTTGGAAAGCAGCGCTAAAAGCTCACGCACAACCGAAAATCAGGGGTGACCTCCGTGCTCGTTCAGCCATCCGACAAACTCATCACCATCATCGGCGGTTCGGGCTTCGTGGGACGGCACATCGTCAGGGCGCTGGCCCGGCGCGGCTACCGCATTCGCGTGGCCTGCCGCAGGCCCGACCTCGCTGGCTACCTGCAGCCTCTTGGCAACACCGGGCAGATCATGGCGGTGCAGGCCAATGTGCGCTACCCCGCCTCGCTCGCTGCGGCCTGCGAGGGCGCCTATGCGGTGATCAACCTGACGGGCGTGCTCCACTCCGCTGGCGCCCAGAGCTTCGACGCGGTGCATGTGTTTGGCGCCGAGGCTTCCGCCAAGGCCGCCAAGGCGGCGCGCGCGCGCGTGTTCATACAGATGTCGGCGATCGGGGCGGATGCCGGCTCAACTGCCGCCTATGCGCGCAGCAAGGCCGAGGGCGAAAAGCTGGCGCGGGCCAATTTCCCCGGCGCCATCGTGCTTAGGCCGTCGATCGTGTTCGGGCCGGAGGACAGCTTCTTCAACCGCTTTGCCGAGATGGCGCGCTTCTCGCCCTTCCTGCCGCTGATCGGCGGCGGCGAAACGCAGTTCCAGCCCGTTTTCGCCGGTGACGTGGGCGAGGCCGTGGTTCGCCTCATCGATGCCGGCGAGGCTGACGGCAAGACCTATGAGCTGGGCGGGCCGGAAGCCTTCAGCTTCAAGCAGCTGATGCAGTTCACCCTGGACACCATCGGCCGCAGCCGCGCGCTGCTGCCGCTGCCGTGGGGCATCGCCAAGGTGCAGGCCGCGATCATGGGCCTTTTGCCCAACCCGATGCTGACGGTGGACCAGGTGGAAATGCTGCGCCACGACAACGTGGTGAGCGAGGAAGCACGCCGCGAGCAGCGCACGCTGGAGGGCCTCGGCGTGGTACCGCAGGGGATCGAGGGGATCGTTCCGGGCTATCTCTACCGCTACCGAAAGGCCGGTCAGTTCACCGCGCCCAAGGGCATTCCCGAGTAAATCAGCGCCAGCAGGATGACGCCCAGCCCCACGCGATAGATGGCGAAGGGCAGTAAGCTCATGTGGCGGATGAGCTTCATCAGCACGGTGATGGTGCCGAGCGCCACGAAGAAGGTGAGGACCGCCGTCAGGATCATCGAGGTGCTGATGGTGGCGCCGGTATGCAACGCCTCGCCCAGTTTCAGCACGCCCGCCCCGGCAATGGCCGGGATGCCGAGCAGGAAGGCGAAGCGCGCCGAATCAGGCCGCTCGAAGCCCAGCGCGCGCGCCGCCGTCATCGAGATGCCGGAGCGGCTGACGCCGGGGATGAGCGCCACGGCCTGCGCCATGCCGATGATGAGGGCTGGCATCGCTGTCATGTCAGCCATGCGCCGCTGGATCATGCCGAAGCGGTCGCACACATAGAGCAGGATGCCGAAGATGATGGCGTTCCACGCCACGATGATCGGCATCTGGCGAACGAGATCCATGAAGCCCAGCTTGTCGAGGATGACACCCAGGACAACCGCCGGGATGGTGCCGAGGATGATCAGCAGTGCCAGCCGGCCCCAGGCATTCTTTTGGCCCCGCGCCATGTCGATGAGGCCCATGAGCAGTTTCACGCAGTCCTTCCAGAAATACACGATGACAGCGAGGAAGGACCCCATGTGCACCATCACGTCGGTCAGCACGCCCTGGTCCGGCCAGCCGGTGAGCACCGGCACCAGCAGCAGGTGGCCCGAGGATGAAATGGGCAGGAATTCGGTGATGCCCTGAATGAGCGCCAGCACGACGATCTGGAGGATAAGCATGTATGGCAACTCTGGGCTTGGGGCGTGGGCAGTTGAATCGGATTTTCTTGCCGCGGGGGTCGCGTGCGTTTTATACGCGCGCAACATCCCGGGCAAATGCGGCTTTTGTTTCGCTGTCTGCCCATAGTTGCCAATGACAGGGTTAAATTCGTCCTAACATGCCGTCACTCATCCACTTCACGCTCGATCCCTTCAGCCGCAGGTTGCGGCTTGCCCTTGCGGAATATGGCGTGCCGGTGGAACTGATCGACGAGGAACCCTGGGCGCCGATGCCAGACATTTTCGAATTGAACCCCGCGGGCACGCTGCCGGTCTATCTCGAGGATGCCTCAACGGCGCTCTCCGGCATCGAGTCGATCACCGAATATCTCGAAGAGACCAAGGCAACGCGCATCTCCCTCATTCCCGGTGACGCCTTCGAGCGCGCCGAGGTGCGGAGGCTTGCGGGCTGGTTCGACGGCAAGTTCTATGCCGAGGTCTCCGAACCGGTGCTGACCGAAAAGCTGATCCGCCGCTTTCTCAAGCGCGACAGGGGCGGTGGCGGGCCGGACACGGGCCGCGTGCGCCAGGCGATGGTGCGGCTGCGCGACCACCTCGACTACATCTCGCATCTGGTGGACCACCGCGTGTGGCTGGCGGGAGAGGAACTTTCCATTGCCGACCTCGCGGCGGCGGGGCACATCTCGGCGGTGGACTATTTTGGCGATGTTCCGTGGGCGGATTACCCGATCGCGAAGGGGTGGTACCAGCGTGTCAAGTCGCGCCCCTCCTTCCGGCCGCTGCTGGCCGACACGATCCGCGGCATGGCGCCAGGCCCGCACTATGCGGACCTCGATTTCTGACGTGAACACGCTCCGCCAGGCAATCGGCGAGAGAGCCTCGGGCGAAGGCTTCAGCGCGGTGCGCATCGTCAAGCTCTCTGCCGACCCGCTGCAGGCCGAACGACTGCGCCAGTTCATCGCGCAAGGCCACAACGGCAGCATGGCGTGGATGGCCGAGACGGAAGCCCGCCGTGCCAGCCCGCTGGTTCTCTGGCCGGAAGCGCGCACCGCGATCGTGCTGGCGCAGAACTACGGGCAGGACCTCGACCCCTTCGAACGCCTGAAGGACAAGGGCTCCGGCGTCATCTCGCTCTATGCGCTGAACCGCGACTACCATGATCTCGTGAAGGGCAAGCTGAAGCGCATTGCGCAGTGGCTGAAGCACCGCACCAAGAAGGAGATCAAGGTGTTCATCGACACGGCACCACTGATGGAAAAGCCGTTGGCGCAGAAGGCAGGCCTTGGCTGGCAGGGCAAGCACACCAACCTCGTCTCACGCGACATCGGCTCTTGGTTCTTCATCGGCACGATCTTCACCGAGGCAGAAATCGAACCCGATGCGGCCGAGGAAGACCGTTGCGGCAGTTGCCGCGCCTGCCTCGACATCTGCCCGACCAATGCCTTTCCTGCCCCCTACCAGCTCGATGCGCGGCGCTGTATTTCCTATCTCACCATCGAGCACGAAGGCCACATCGACAGTGCATTCCGGCAGGCGATGGGCAACCGCATCTATGGCTGCGACGACTGCCTTGCCGCCTGCCCGTGGAACAAGTTCGCGCAGGCCTCACATGAGGTGAAGCTGATGGCGCGCGAGGAGCTGAAGGCGCCGCGGCTGGCCGACCTGCTGGCGCTCGATGATGTGGGATTCCGGGCCCTGTTCACCGCCTCGGCCATCAAGCGCATCGGTCGTGACCGCTTCATCCGCAATGCGCTGATCGCGGCGGGCAACAGCGGCGATGCCGGACTGGTGCCGAGGGTGATGGCGCTGCTTGGCGACCCGGCACCCGTCGTGCGGGCCATGGCGGTGTGGGCGCTGTCGCGCCTTATCGGCGAACCGGACTTCGCGCAGTTGCGTAACGAGCGCATGAATGGCGAGACGGACGATGGCGTCCGCCGCGAGTGGGAGACGGCATGAACCACATTCTCTTTTTCGGGCTGGGCTTTTCGGCAAAGGCGCTGGCGGAGCGGCTGGCGGCCAAGGGCTGGACGGTGAGCGCCACCAGCCGCAGCGCGCAAGGTGCGGCGGCGATCAACGACATGGGCTATCGCGGGCTGGTGTTCGATGGTTCGCAGCCGCTGCCCGCCGGGGCTCTTGACGGCGTCACGCATGTCGTGGACTCAGCGCCGCCGGGAGACGACGGCGACCCGGTGCTGCGCCAGCACGCGGCAGACTTCGCGGCCCGCGCGGGTCAGTTCCAGTGGGTTGCCTATCTCTCCACCACCGGGGTCTATGGCGACCACGCAGGCGGGCTCGTCACCGAAGAGACGCCACTCACCCCCAACACCGAGCGCGGTCACAAGCGACTGCTGGCTGAGACGCAGTGGCTCGACCTGTGGCGCGCGCATGGGCTGCCGGTGATGATCTTCCGGCTGGCCGGCATCTATGGACCGGGGCGCAACCAGCTGCTGTCACTGCTCGATGGCTCGGCGAAGCGGGTGATCAAGCCACGCCAGATCTTCAGCCGCATCCATGTGGCAGACATCGCCAACACGCTGGAAGCCTCGATCGCGCATCCCGACCCGGGGCGCGCCTACAATGTCTGTGACGACGAAGCCTGCCCGCCGCAGGACGTGGTTGAATATGGCGCGAAGCTGCTGGGGCTTCCGGTGCCGCCCGACGTGCCCTTCGAGGAGGCCAGCCTGTCACCCATGGCGAAGAGCTTCTATGCCGATTCAAAGCGCGTCTCGAATGAGCGTATCTTGAAGGAGCTGGGCGTCAAGCTCAGTTACCCGAGCTACCGCGAGGGCCTCGCGGCGCTCGCCAACGACCTCAGACGCTGACACCCTCCGAACGCTCCGCCAGGCGCAGTACCGTCTCGCGCAGCAGGGCGAGGTTGCCGGGCGTCGACAGGCGGTGGTCGCCGCCCTTGATGAGGGTGAGCGTCACGTCGGGGCCGCTCAGGGCGCCGAACACCTTCACGGCATGGGTGGCGGGCACGTCCGGGTCTTCATCGCCCTGCAGGATGCGGACGGGGCAGGAAACATCGAGACTGTCGTGCAGCATCAGGTGCTTGCGGCCATCCTCGATCAGCCGCTTCGTGATGGCATAGGGCTCGCCATAGGCCGAGGGGCGCATCCACACGCCTTTCTGGTTCAATTCCTCGCGCACCGCGTCGGGGAAGGCGTCCCACATCAGCTCCGACGTCATGTCGGCGGCGGGGGCAAGCAACACCAGACCTTTGATGAACGGGGCGGCCTGCGGGCTGGCGCGCTGCAGGTGGCGGTAGAGCAGCAGGGTGAGCCAGCCGCCCATCGAGGAGCCGACGAGAATGCGCGGGCCTCTGCCATGGGTGAGGACCATGTGGACCGACTGTTCCAGCCATTTGGAGATGGTGCCGTCGACGAACAGGCCCCCCGAGGCCCCGTGGCCCGAATAGTCGAAGCGCAGGCAGGGGCGGCGGGTTTCGCGCGCCAGGGCCGCCAGAGCCTCCGCCTTGGAGCCCTCCATGTCGGACTTGTAGCCGCCCAGCCAGACGAAGCCGCAGCGGCCCAGATCGTCCCGCCCGTCGGTGCGGAAAGCGATGGGCGTGCCGTCCGGGGCCTTTTCGAACTTGATATCTGTCATGGCAGGGTCATATCAGGCGGTGCAGAGATTTAAAATCCGGGCGCGCCGGATTTGCGCCGTCATTCACATCTCGCCCTAGGGCCCGGATAAAGCATTGAACCAGATGAACATTCAGACCCCCCCCGGCCCCACCGAGATCGAGGCCATGCTGGGCCTCGACGCCAAGAGCCGCGCCAAGACGCGGAACCGGCGACTGTTCTGGCTGGCCCTTCTGGCGCTGGCGTTGGCGGGTATCGCCTGGTGGATGCTGCACGGCCAGTCCGCCGGCAAGGCCGTCACCTATGAGACGGCGCCGCTGGAGACCAAGACCATCGTGGTTGAGGTTCAGGCCACCGGCAACATCCAGCCCACCACCGAGGTGGAAGTGTCGAGCGAGCGTTCCGGCGTCATTCGCACCGTCAACGTCAAGGCCAACAGCGAGGTGAAGAAGGGCGACGTGCTGGCGGAGCTTGACACCGAGCGGCTGCAGGCGGAATTGACTCGCGGCAAGGCGGCGATCGCGGCGGCGGAGGCGCGGCTTGCCGATGCCAAGGCCACGCTGCTCGAGAAGCAGCTCCTTTTCAACCGCGCCGAAAAGCTGAGCGCCCGCGGCGTGTCCTCAACGCAGGACGTCGACACCGCGCGCGCAGCGCAGTCACGCGCCGAAGCAGGCGTGGTGGCAGCACAGGCCGATATCGAGGTGGCCAAGGCCGACCTGGCGATGACCCAGACGGACATCACCAAATCGCGCATCCTGTCGCCCGTCGACGGCATCGTGCTGAAGCGCGATGCGGAGCCCGGGCAGACGGTTGCCTCATCCTTCCAGGCGCCGGTGCTGTTCATTCTCGCCGAGGACCTGATGCACATGCAGCTCGAGGCCGATGTCGACGAGGCCGACATTGGCGCGGTGAAGGAAGGCCAGAAAGCCACCTTCCGTGTCGATGCCTATCCGGGCAAGAGCTTTCCTGCGGTGATCGACACCATCGAGTATTCACCGAAGGTGACGGACAATGTCGTCACCTACAAGGCGGTGCTGACGGTGGACAACAACGCGCTGCTGCTGCGGCCGGGCATGACGGCGACAGCACAGATCGTGGTGCAGGAAGTGCCCGATGCGCTGGCCGTGCCCAATGCAGCACTGCGCTACGCGCCACCCAAGGAGCAGAAAGCCCAAAGCTTCAGCGTGATGAACCTGTTCATCCCGCGCATGCCGCCCGCCACCAAGAACTCCGCACCCGGGGCAGACGGCATGCGTACGCTCTATGTGCTGGACAATGGCGCACCCAAGCCCATCACCGTGCATGCCGGCGTGTCCGACGGCAAGGACACCGAGATCCTGTCAGGCGAGGTGAAGGCGGGCGACCAGGTCATCATCTCGTCCAAGGCCGCCGGCTCGTGACGGGTAACAACCCTCTCGTCTCCTTCACCGGCGTCACCCGCACCTACGGCGAGGGCGGTGGGCTGGTGCGGGCACTGGCGGGCGTCGACCTGACCATCAACAGGGGCGAGTTCATCGCCATCATGGGCCCATCTGGCTCCGGCAAGTCGACCGCCATGAACATCATCGGCTGCCTCGACCGGCCGACCGGCGGCAGCTTCAGGTTCCTCGGCGTCGAGGTGAACCATTTGGGCCAGGACCAGCGCGCGCTGCTGCGCCGCAACTTCATCGGCTTCGTGTTCCAGGGCTTCAACCTGCTGAACCGCACCACCGCAATCGAGAACGTCGAGCTGCCGCTGATCTACCGCGGCATGGCGCGCCATGAGCGGCGCGAACGCGCCATGGAGGCGCTGCACCTCGTGGGCCTTCAGGGCCGCGAGCACCATACGCCGGGCGAGCTTTCCGGCGGCCAGCAGCAGCGCGTGGCGATTGCGCGCGCCATCGTCACCGACCCGCTGCTCCTGCTCGCCGATGAACCCACCGGAAACCTCGACAGCCAGCGCAGCCTCGAGATCATGGAACTGATCGCGCGATTGAACGAAGAGCGCGGCATCACTGTCGTCATGGTCACGCATGAGCCCGACATGGCGGCTTTCGCGCATCGTATCATCCGCTTCGTCGACGGGCACATTGCAAGTGACGAGCAGAAGGTGGCCGCCTGATGCTGTGGGAGACGGTCAAGCTCGCCATGTCGTCGATCCGGCGCAACGTGCTGCGCTCGATCCTGACGCTTCTCGGCATCGTCATCGGCGTCGGCGCGGTGATCGCCATGGTGACGCTGGGCAATGGCGCTTCGAGCAAGGTGACCGAGAACCTCTCGAAGCTCGGCTCCAACATGCTGATCGTCAGGCCGGGGCAGATCAACTTCGGGCCGGGCGGCGCCACCGACGCGCGCGCCTTCGACGAGCGTGACGTGACGGCGCTGAAGAACAACCTCGCCGGTATCAAGGGCGTGGCCCCCACGGCGCAGAAGCAGATGAAGGTGGTTTCGGGCGCGCTGAATTACGACGCGACGGTGACGGGCACCAACGTCGACTGGTTCACCGTGCAGGACTGGACGCTGGAGGATGGCCGCGTGTTCTCCGACAGCGAGATGCGCGCCGGGGCTTCCGTCTGCGTGATCGGGGCCACCATCCGCCGCGAACTCTTCGCGGGGCAAGACCCGATCGGCGAGCGGCTTCGCATCGGCAACTTCTCCTGCGAGGTGATCGCGAGCATGGCGCCCAAGGGCCAGTCGGCCTTCGGCACCGACCAGGATTCGATCGTGGTGCTGCCGCTGCGCACCTATCACCGACGCATCGCCGGGAACACGCGCATCGGCACGATCTCCATCTCGGTGACGGAGGCTGCCGACATTCCGCGCGTGCAGCGCGACGCCGAGGACGTGCTGCGCGAGCGCCGCCGTATCGCGCCGGGCGAGGAAGACGACTTCACCATCCGCGACCTGACGCAGATTCTCGCCACCATGGCCTCGACGACGACGATCCTGACGGGGCTTCTCGGCGCAGTCGCCGCCGTGTCACTTCTCGTGGGCGGCATCGGCATCATGAACATCATGCTCGTCTCGGTGACCGAGCGCACGCGCGAGATCGGCATCAGGCTCGCCATCGGCGCGCTGGAGCGACAAGTGCTGACGCAGTTCCTGGTGGAAGCCGTGGTGCTCGCCCTGTTCGGCGGCGTGCTGGGCATTGCCATCGGGCTGGGGCTTGCGGCAGCGGGGGCAGCCGTGATGGACGTGCCCTTCAACGCCGACCTGCGCGTCATCGCGCTGGCCTTCGCCGTGTCAGCCCTGATCGGCGTGATCTTCGGCTTCTTTCCGGCGCGCCGCGCGGCGCGCCTCGATCCGATCGAAGCGCTGAGAAGAGAGTAGCGTCCTGTGCGTCGCACCACCTCGACCGTCTTACTGCTCCCAACTCTTCATCTTCGCCGGGCTTGACCCGGCGATCTTCTTGCACCCCGCAAAAAGGATGCCCGGGTCCAAACCCGGGCACGATGAGTCTTGGAAAGGTCTCGGCCGCGTTCTCAGCCGTTCTGCAGTTTGTCGAGGAAGGGCACGGTGGGATAGGAATCCGCTGGCCAGCCCATCTTGAGCTGCTCCTGCTTCACTGCATCGCGCGTGGACTTGCCAAGCTTGCCGTCGACCGTGCCAACGTCATAGCCCTTGCCCTCGAGAATCGTCTGCAGCTGCTTGATCTGGTCGTAGGACAGGGCCTGCACCGGCGCACGGCCGGGGTTGAAGGGCCCGTCGCCGGCGATGCGGTTGGCAAGATAGCCAGCCGTCAGCGAATAGACGAGGGACTCGTTCCACTTCAGGTAAGCCGTGGTGAAGTTCTCGTAGGCGAGGAAGGCCGGGCCGTCCTTGCCCATGGGCAGCAGCAGCGAGGCGGGGAACTTGTCAGACTTGAGCTTGCGGTCAACACCCACCACACCCCACTTCACCCACTGGCTGCGCGGCAGCTGGATGGCGATGTCGGCCTGGTCCCAGGGCAGGTCCTTGGTGAGCTTCACCTCATCGAGCCACGGCTGGTTGGCCTGCCAGCCATGCTTCACGAGGAGGGCCGCGCCCGAGGCCATGGCATCGGGGATCGACTTGCGCAAATTGCGGTGGCCGTCGCCGTCGAAGTCGACGGCAGTCTCGAAATATTCCTTCGGCAGGAACTGGGTGTGGCCGATTTCGCCGGCCCAGGCGCCCTTCATGTCCGCGCGCTCGAGGTCGCCGTTCTGATAGAGCATCAGCGCGCCGATCAGCTGCTCGCGGAACTTGTCAGGCCGGCGGCAATCCCACGACAGGGTGGCGAGGGACGAGATGGTGTCGAAGTCGCCCATGTTCTTGCCGAAGTCGGTCTCGAAGGCCCAGAAGGCGATGAGCACTTCGCCCGGCACGCCATACTGCTTCTGGATCGCATCGAACAACTGCTTGTTCTTGGCGAGGATGTTGGCCCCTTCGGTGATGCGGTAGTTCGACACCATGCGCTTGGTAAAATCGATGAAGGACAGCGAGAACACGCCCTGCGCCCGGTCCTTCTTGATGATGCCCGGCTGGTACTGCACGCCGTCCAGCGCGGAGAGGCCCTTGGCGTTGACGCCGGCGGCGGCTGCTTCCTTCCTGAACTGCTTGATGAAGCCATCGAAGCCCGCAGCCGAGTCGCCGCAGGTGGCGCCCGCATGGGCCATGCCGCTCGCCACCATGAGGGCCGCAAATGCCGCCGCCGCCAGTTTGAAATTCCGCATTCCTGTCTCCCGATTCGTCTGCCGTTGATCCTGACCTTTGGCGCTAAGTCGCCTCTTGGTCAAATTCAAGGCCGGCGCGCCTCAAGCGAAAACCCCTCCGGCAGGGACATGCAGGAGGGGTTGGGGAACCGGCCGGCTTTGGGGGAACTCTCAGTTCGTCAGATAAACCGTGGTCTTGGAATGGCTGCAGCCGCCACCGCGGGCCGGGGGGGCGCCGTTCGATTCGAGCGGCACGGACATGGGAACCACCTTGACTGCCTCGGACTGCGGCAGGACGGCGGGTGCAGCACCATCCTGTGACGGCGCAAGCGCGGCCTGGGTCTGGGGCGGTGGTTGGTTTGTTGTGGTGGTGGTGGCTTCCTCCGCCAAGGCGGGAGTGGCAAGGCCAGCCAGAAGGGCTGCAACCGTCAGGATGGACTTCATCAGCTTTCTCCCTGTTCAACCGTCATCCGCAGGATAACGCCGGACGCAAAAAAACGCTCAACACATTCAGGTGATGGCGGAAAGGACCTCGATCAGCCGGCGGACACGGGGGTCCGACAGCGTCTCGTTGCGACCCGCCAGCACGGCGCAGGACTTGAGGATGACTCCATCGTCGAGGATTTTCAAGCTGTTGGCGCTAAGTGTCGAGCCGGTGGTGGTGATGTCGACAATGATCTCGGCGATGCCTGCGGCGGGCGCACCCTCGGTGGCGCCCAGGCTTTCGACGATGCGGTAGCCGGTCACACCCTTTTCCGCGAAGAAGCGGCGGGTGAGGTTGTGGTACTTGGTGGCCACCCGCAGACGCCGTCCGTGGCGCTCGTAGAAGCTCTCGGCGATCTCGTCCAGGTCCGCCATCGTGGCAACGTCGAGCCAGATTTCCGGCACGGCCACCACCACATCCGCCGGGCCGAAGCCAAGGCGCACCAGCAGCTGGACGGCCTTGTCATCGAGCGGGATCTTTTCGGTGAGCAGGTCCTGACCGGTGACTCCTAAGTCCACCTTCCCGTCGCGCAGGTTCTGGGCGATCTCGGAGGCGGAAAGAAAGGCGATTTCCACGCCATCGAGCCCGTGCAGCAGGCCACGATAGCCACGGTCGGCGCCCAGCCTGTCGATGGTGAAGCCGGCCTTGGCCAGCAATTCGGCAGTCGCCTCCATCAGGCGGCCCTTGGAGGGAATGGCGAGGGTGACGACGCTCATGCCAGCACCGCCTTCAGGCGATCGGTGTGGATGGCGCAGCCAACGGCGGGAACGGTGACAGGCGCGCCCATGTCGGAGAGCAGGTTGTCATAGCGACCACCACCCGCCACGGCGACAGGCCCATGCGGCGTGTCCGCCTCGATCTGGAAGGTGAAGCCCGTGTAGTATTCAAGCTCGCGGCCGAAGCCCGCGGCGAAGTGGAAGCGGCGCGGGTTGAGACCCAGCTCCTCCATTTCATAGAGGCGCTTGGCGTAAGTCTCGCGCGCAGTGGTGAAGCGGGCGCCGCCGTTGATCGCGGCGAACTGTGCATCGATGGAGGACGCCTCGCCCGAGATGGCGAGATAGGCGTTGAGCGTGTTGGCCTTGGGCAGCGCGAGCGGCCTCTCCTGCCGGTCGGCTGCTTTGTTGGCGAGGCGCGCGGCGATCTCCGGCAGATCGCGGCCACCGACGAGTGGCAGCTTGCGGCTTTCGATCTCGGCTTCGACGATGGCCAGCGTATCGCCCGCCGCCGCGCGATCGACGAGCGGCGAGACGGAGGTGCGCTTCGCGCCGCGTCCGGCGCAGAAAGAATCAAGCAGCTCACGGAAGGCATGCGGGCGCCAGAAATGATGGCGCAGACGCTGGCGCCAGCGCTCCGGCATCTCGGTGTCTTCGAGCAGCGCGGAGAAGAGCCCCAGATCACCGAAGCTGACGCGGTAGCGCGACAGGCCAGCAGCTTCGAGTGCGGAAATGGTGAGCTTCAACACGCGCGCTTCTGCCGCGATGGCTTCAGGTGCGCCGAACCATTCGAGGCCCGCCTGCGTGAATTCCTGCGGGCTCAAAAATTCGTCGGGAAAGCGGAAGGCGGGGCCCAGATAGCAGTAGCGGCGCTCGGCGGCGGGGTTTTCCGCGTGGCTCAGATGATAGCGGCAGGCGGGCACGGTAAGGTCCGGCCTCAGGCACATCTCCGCACCAGAAGGATCGGTGAACACGAAGGTCCGTGCACGGATGTCTTCGCCGGAGCGCTCGAGGAAGATGTCGGCGGGCTGGATGATGTCGGGTGCGATGTGGTCAAAACCGCTACGCTCGAACACCGCCATCAGCGCCACGTTCTGGCGCTCCAGCGCTTCGCGTTCAGCGCTCGACTTTCCGGCCATTACTCCGCCAGTGCCTTCTTCACCGCAGCGACGAGTTCGGCCTCGGGCACCGAGAACTGTGCAAGACGCTGCGAGGCATATTCTTCACGCGATGCGATATTGCTGGCGAGTTCTGAACCCAAACGCAGGTCCTTGATCTGGACCTGGCCACTGGCCTTCTCATCACCGCCTTGAATCACGACGAGCGGGCTCCCACGCTTGTCGGCATATTTCATCTGCGCCTTCATGCCCGCCGTGCCCGCATACATTTCGGCGCGCACGCCACCGACACGCAGCTGCTGCACCATGCGCCAGTAATCGCCCTGCCGGTCCTTGTCCATGACGAGCACGACGACGGGGGCGAGCGTGGACGACTCCTGCGCCAGTCCCGCCAGCTTCAGAGCCGAATAGAGGCGCGACACGCCAATCGAGAAGCCCGTCGCGGGCACCTGCTGGCCGGTGAAGCGCGCCACGAGATCATCATAACGGCCACCGCCGCCCACCGAACCGAAACGCACGGTGCGGCCGTCCTCGTCCTTCGTCTCCATCAGCAATTCGCATTCGAAGACGGGGCCGGTGTAATATTCGAGGCCGCGCACAATCGATGAGTCATAGCGAATGCGGTCCGCGCCGCAGCCGGCGGCGGTGAACAGCGCCTGCATGGCCTCGAGGTCGCGAAGCCCTTCCTCGCCGTTCTTGCTGCCGCTGACGAAGGCGGCATCGAGCGTGGTCGCGGTGGCGAAGTTCAGGCTCGCCTCGATCTGCTTGTCACTGAGGCCCGCACCCTTGGTGAAGTCGCCCGATTCATCCTTGCGGCCCGCGCCGAGCAGAAGAGCGACACCTTCCCTGCCCAGCCGGTCCAGCTTGTCGAGCGCGCGGAGCCAAGTGAGCTTCACCTCCTCGCCGATGGCGAAGGTTTCGGTGAAGCCGTCGAGCAGCTTGCGGCTGTTGAACTTCATCACATACTGACCGCGCTTGAGGCCCAGCGCCTCCATCGTGTCCGCCGCCATCATGCAGACTTCGGCGTCGGCCACCGGCGAGGCCGAGCCCACCGTGTCGGCGTCGAACTGCATGAACTGGCGGAAACGGCCGGGGCCCGGCTTCTCGTTCCTGAACACCCAGCCCTGGCGATAGCTGCGATAGGGGGTGGGGATCTTCTGGCTGTTCTCGGCCACAAAGCGCGCGAGAGGCGCCGTCAGGTCATAGCGCAGGCTCAGCCACTGTTCGTCATCGTCCTGGAAGGAGAAGACGCCGGCATTGGGACGGTCCTGGTCGGGCAGGAACTTGCCCAGCGCGTCGGTGTATTCGATGAAGGGCTGCTCCACCGGCTCGAAGCCATAGGCCTCGTAGACCTGCTGGATGGTGGCCAGCATGCGGCGGGTGCCGCGGATCTCGTCGGCGGAAATGTCACGAAATCCCTTGGCAACGCGCGCCTTGGGGCGGAGGTCTTTATTCATCTGGGCAACCCGGCTTGATTGGCGGGTTATCTAGAGGAACGGGGGCCGGGGGGCAACCTTGCAAAAGCCGTCACCCCGGCGAAAGCCGGGGCCCAGCTTTGCTGACCCAAAGGTAGCTGGGTCCCGGCTTTCGCCGGGATGACGGAATTAAGTAGAGCGAGACGGCTCCCTTTGAGCCGTCACTTATCGCGAACCACCTTCTGGCCCTGCTCGCCCAGGCCCTCGATGCCAAGGCGCATGGTGTCGCCGGGCTTCAGGAAGCGCTGCGGCTTCATGCCCATGCCGACGCCCGGCGGCGTGCCGGTGGTGATGATGTCGCCCGGCATGAGCGTGAAGAACTGCGAGAGATAGGCCACGATGTGGGCGACGCCGAACACCATGGTGGAGGTCGAACCGTCCTGCACGCGCTTGCCGTTGAGATCGAGCCACATATGCAGCTTCTGCGGGTCCTTGACCTCATCCGCCGTGACGAGCCACGGGCCCACGGGCCCGAAGGTGTCGTAGGACTTGCCCTTGGTCCACTGGCCGGAGCGCTCCGCCTGGAACTCGCGCTCCGAGAGGTCGTTGATGGTGCAGTAGCCGGCGACATGTTTCAGCGCGTCGGCCTTCTTGATGTTCTTGGCCTTGGTTCCGATGATGACGCCCAGCTCCACCTCCCAGTCCGACTTCTTGGACTTGGGCGGAATGGTCACGTCGTCGAAGGGACCCGACACACAGCTCACCTGCTTGGTGAAAACGACGGGCTCCTTCGGCACAGCCAAGCCCGACTCGGCGGCGTGATCGGAATAGTTGAGGCCGATGGCGATGAACTTCTGCGGATTGGCGATGCAGGCGCCGATGCGTGGCTTGCCGCGCACGAGGGGCAGCGATTCCGGCTTGATCTTCTTGAGGCGGGAGAGGCTCTTCGGCGAGATCGTCTCGCCCGAAATGTCCGGGATCACCGCAGAGAGATCGCGCAGCTTCCCGTCCTTGTCGAGAATGCCCGGCTTTTCCTTGCCTATCGCACCGTAACGCACCAGCTTCATCTGACGTTCCATCCCATTTGTATGACGATGGGCGCAAAATGCCGATGAATTGGCACTAAGTCAAAAGATCACTTGCGTTGCGGGGGAACCTCGCCGCAGCCGGCCGCGCCAAAGGGGTTGTTGAGGTCGCAGCCCGCCGCCTTCCGGATATCCGCCGTCATGGCATAGGGGCGTTCGCCGCACATCACCTGCGCCAGCCGCTTCTTCTTGCGCCAGACCTCCACCCCGGCATCATCGCCCATGCCGAACAGCCGGTAGGTGTAGCCCTCATTGGCGAAGCGCAGCGACCAGACATAAGCGTTGCCATCGAAGGCATGGGCGAACGACATGGCCCCCCTGCCCTCGTCGCGGTTCTCGGGGAAGGTGAGCTCTGCCCTCTCCGCCGTGCCATAGCGGTATTGCAGCGACTGGAAGCCGCCCGCCGCATCGTCCCTCACCGCGCAAAGCTCGATGGTGTGGGACTGGTCCTTGGCGAGGCAGGAAAACAGCGTCGCCTCATCGTCGGCACAGGCCAGTGCCGCGCCGGACGAGAGCAGAAGCACGAGCAGGCTAGCGGACGATGATGACGTGCATGTTCTTCGGGCCATGGGCGGGCCTCACGATGGTTTGCTCGATGTCGGCGGTGCGGGACGGGCCCGAGATCATGTTCACGGTGCGCGGCATGTTGCCCTCTCCCATCTGGCTGCGCAACTTGCTCCACGCCTCTTCATAGCTGCCAAAAAGGGCGGCGGATTCGAGCACCACGATATGCGCTTCGGGCAGGAAGTTGAGCGTTGTTGGGTTTTCCGGCCCTGAAATCTGCACGATGGTGCCAGACTCGGCCACACCCGCAAAGGCATGGGAAATCGAGGCGCGGTCAGCGTCGACCGCCGGGCCTTCCGTCACCTCCAGCGTGCCGCCGCGATGCCAGGGCAGCTTCGCCAGCAGTGGATCGCTTCCGCGCCGCACCACGGCGGGCAGGTTGCCGTCACGCAGATAGACGGCCACGTGGTGTGGCACCTCGTTCACGTCATCGATGATCTCCACCGTGCCGCCCACCGCCACCATCATCTCGGTGAAGACGCGGATGCGGTGGTCGATGTCGCCCTCGCCGCGCGCCGGAATGAGGTTGCGCGGGTGCTGTGCCATGTGCAGTTCCACCGCCTCGCGGCGCGCGCCTTCCGGTCCCTTCGGCAGCTTGGCGCGCACGCGGGCCATGATGGTTTCACGCGCGCTCATGAGCGGCGCTCCTTCCACAGCTGGTGGAAGGTCTTGCCCTGCGGTGCGGGCATGTCACGGAACTCCGTCCAGCCCGAGGCGAGCGGTACTTTCTTCAGGCGCCCCTTGCCGAATGCCTGGTTGGCGAGAATACGCGCCGCAAGGGCCGTGGCCTTGCGATAAAGCTTCGGATGCTTCGCCATCCAGGCCCAGAGCCCGAGGCCCCAGCGCATCGAAGTGGGCTGCAGGTGGCGCTCGAACTCCTTCTCGCGCCAGTGGCGCAGCATCTTGGGGATGGGGATGCGCATCGGGCAGACTTCCTCGCAGCGGCCGCAGAAGGTCGATGCGTTGGGAAGGTGCTTTGCATTTTCAATGCCGATCAGTGCCGGTGTCACCACCGAGCCGATGGGGCCGGGATAGACCCAGCCATAGGCGTGGCCGCCCACTGCATTGTAGACAGGGCAATGGTTGAGGCAGGCGCCGCAGCGGATGCAGCGCAGCATGTCCTGGAACTCGGTGCCGAGCACGGCCGAGCGGCCATTGTCGAGCAGGATGACGTGATATTCGACCGGACCATCCGGGTCGCCCGGGCGGCGGCCGCCGGTGGAGAAGGTCGTATAGTTCGAGAAATCCTGCCCCGTGGCGGAGCGCGCCAGCACGCGCAGGATGGTGGTCGCATCCTCCAGCGTCGGCACCAGCTTCTCGATCGAGGCCAGCACGATGTGGACCTTCGGCAAAGTCTGTGTGAGGTCGCCGTTGCCCTCATTGGTGACGATGATCGAGGTGCCGGTCTCGGCGATGAGGAAGTTGGCACCGGTGATACCGACATCAGCTGTGAGATATTTCTGCCGCAGAACGGCGCGCGCCTCCTCAACCAGCGCCGGGATCTCGGTCAGGTCGCGCTTCGGATCGAGGTGGGTGTGGACGCGGCGGAAATCAGCTTCTACCTGGTCGCGCGTCAGGTGCACGGCGGGGGCGATGATGTGGCTGGGCCGCTCGTTGCGGAGCTGGATGATATATTCGCCGAGGTCGGTCTCGACCGGCGTGATGCCATTGGCTTCGAGATGCTGGTTCAGGTCGATCTCTTCCGAGATCATCGACTTGCCCTTGGTGACCATCTTCGCGTTGGCCTTGCGGCAGATTTCCAGCACGGCGGCGCGGGCATCATCCGGCGTTTCCGCCCAGTGCACGTGGCCGCCCGTTGCCTTCACCTTCGCCTCGTATGTCTCGAGGTAGATGTCGAGGTGGTCGAGCACGTGGTCCTTGATGTCGCGCGCCTGGTCGCGCAGCGCGTCGAACTCCGGCAGTGCATCGCGGGCCTTGGTGCGCTTGTAGATGAAGCGTGGGCCCGTTTCGGTCATGGCATTCTGGAGCTTGTCGTCAGCCAGCGCCTTGCCGACATTGTCCTTGAAGTTGGCGGCACCCAGATCCATCACTCGGCCTCCGCAATGGGGGGCGTTCCATAGTCGCCCGCCAGCACTTCCGCCACGTGGCGCACCTTGATGGCGGAGCCGACGCGCTTCAGCTTGCCGGCCATGTTCATCAGGCAGCCAAGGTCACCTGCAATCAGCGTGTCGGCCCCCGTCGCCTCGATGTGGCGCAGCTTCTTCTCCAGCATCTTGTCGGAGATGCCGGGATACTTCACGCAGAAGGTGCCGCCGAAGCCGCAGCACACTTCCGCATCCGTCATTTCGCGGAGCGACACGCCTTCAACCGAGGCCAGCAGCTTGCGCGGCTCGTTGCGGATGCCGAGTTCGCGGAGCCCTGAGCAGGAGTCATGGTAGGTGGCGCGCGCCGGGAACTGCGCCTCGACCCGCTCCACCTTCAGCACGCGGGTGAGGAATGACGTGAGCTCATGGGTGCGGCGGCTCAGGTCCAGCGCCTCTTCATGGTCGGTCGAGCCGGGCTCGAAGAGTTCCGGGTAATGCTTCACCATCATGCCGCCGCAGGAGCCGGATGGCGCCACCACGTAGTCATAGCCCTTGAAGGCGGCGATGACGTTGCGGGCAATGGCGCGGGCGCTGGCCGTGTCGCCTGAGTTGTAGGCGGGCTGGCCGCAGCAGGTCTGGGCCTCGGGCACTTCCACCGTGCAGCCGGCATCCTCCAGCAGCTTCACCGCGGCAAAGCCGACGGAGGGCCGGAACATGTCGACGAGGCAGGTGACGAACAGGCCAATGCGCGGGGAAGTGTCAGGCATGGAACCTCGGGGGTGTACGGGGGAAGGGTTTTGCCAGCCCCCGCGGGTGGCCGCAAGGCTTCCCTCAGTTCTTGGTCTTGAGATAGGCGAGCAGGTTGGCGCGGTCGTCAGGTTTCTTCACGCCGCCGAAGGCCATCTTGGTGCCCGGAACCTCTTTCTTGGGGTTCTCGATATAGATGAGGAAGAGTTCGTCGGTCCAAGCCGGATGGGTCTTGGCGAAATCCTGCATGGCCGTGGAATACTTGTAGTCCGGCACCGAGGCGACGTTGCGGCCGATCACGCCCTTGAGCGTGGGTCCCACCTTGTTGACGCCCTTGTCGACCTCGTGGCAGGCCTTGCACTGGGCGAAGACCTTCTCGCCCTTGGCGGCGTCGCCCGAATCCTGGGCGAATGCGGCGGCGGGAAGCGCCAGAAGGGACAGCAGCGTGATCGTCAGTCGGGTCATGTGGGTCACTCCGTTGATCTTTCGTTGCAATGGGTGTTCGGACGAGGTTTAATTCCGTTTCTTCTAACGCTGCAGGCTGCGAAAAGATCACCCATGCTCACAATGCCCGTCCCCGACCAGGACACGATCGAGCGCCGTTCGGTCATCGCTGCGGCGCTGCGCCGCATCGTTCCCGGCGAAGGCGTGATCGAGTTGCCCGTCGAAATGCGGGCCTTCGAGACCGATGGCCTCACCGCCTATCGCCAGATGCCGCTCGTGGTGGTCCTGCCGGAGACGGTGGCGCAGGTCTCCGCCGTGCTGAAATATGCCCATGAGAATGAGATCAAGGTGGTGCCGCGGGGCGCGGGCACGTCGCTCTCCGGCGGTGCGCTGCCGCTGGCCGATGGCATCCTGCTGGGGCTGGCGAAGTTCAACCGGGTGTTGGAGATCGATTACGCCAACCGCTGCGCCGTGGTGCAGCCCGGCGTCACCAACCTCGCCATCACCAAGGCGGTGGAGCACAAGGGCTTTTACTACGCGCCGGACCCCTCATCCCAGATCGCCTGCACCATCGGCGGCAATGTTGCGGAGAATTCGGGCGGCGTGCACTGCCTCAAATACGGCCTCACCGCCAACAACGTGCTGGGAATCGAGATGGTGCTGTTGACCGGTGAGGTGATCAGGCTGGGTGGCAAGCACCTCGACTCGGAAGGCTATGACCTCCTTGGCATCATGACGGGCTCCGAGGGCCTGCTCGGCGTCGTCACCGAGGTGACCGTGCGCATCCTGCAGAAGCCCGAGACGGCGCGCGCCGTGCTGGTGGGCTTCCCCTCGAGCGAGGATGCCGGGCAATGCGTGGCTGATGTCATTTCGGCCGGCATCATTCCGGGCGGCATGGAGATGATGGACCGCCCGGCGATCCACGCGGCGGAAGACTTCGTCCATGCCGACTACCCGCTCGACGTCGAGGCGCTGCTGATCGTCGAGCTCGACGGGCCGCAAGTCGAGGTCGACCATCTGATCGAGCGCGTCTCCGAGATTGCGCGCGCCAACAAGGCCACGACGCTGCGCATCTCGACGTCCGAGGAAGAGCGCATGCTGTTCTGGGCAGGCCGCAAGGCGGCCTTCCCGGCCGTGGGGCGCATCTCGCCGGACTATCTCTGCATGGACGGCACCATTCCGAGGAAGCGCCTGCCGGAAGTGCTGCAGGGCATGGCAGAGCTTTCGAAGCTGCACCGGCTGCGTGTGGCCAATGTCTTCCACGCAGGCGACGGCAACCTACATCCGCTGATCCTCTATGATGCCAACAATGCGGACGAACTCGACCGCGCGGAAAAATTCGGCGCCGACATCCTGCGCCTCTGCGTGAAGGTGGGCGGCGTGCTGACGGGCGAGCATGGCGTGGGCATCGAAAAGCGCGACCTGATGCCGGAGATGTTCACGGAAGGCGATCTCGCCCAGCAGATGCGCGTGAAGTGCGCCTTTGACGACAAGGGCCTGCTGAACCCCGGCAAGGTGTTCCCCACGCTTCACCGCTGTGCGGAGCTGGGCCGCATGCATGTGAAGGGCGGGGCGCTTCCCTTCCCGGAGATCCCAAGATTCTGATGATCGCCGTGCTGAAGCCTGCCACCGAAACCGAATTGTCGGACATGATCGCCGCGGCAAAGGCGCCGCTGGAGATCATCGGCAGCGGCACCAAGCGCCACCTGGGCCACCCGGTGCAGGCGGCGGCGACGCTGGACATGTCTGCCTTCTCCGGCGTCATCGCCTATGAACCGGAAGAGCTGATCCTCGACGTTGGCGCCGCAACGCCGCTGGCCGAGATCGAGCGCATGCTTGGCCAGCGCGGCCAGCAGCTGGCCTTCGAGCCCCCCGACTGGTCGGCGTTGCTGGGGTCTCATGGCAACGGCACAGTGGGTGGCCTCGTGGCCTGCAACCTGTCCGGCCCGCGCCGCCTCAAGGCCGGTGCCGTGCGCGACCATATCCTCGGCATTCATGGCGTCACCGGTGCGGGCAATGTGTTCAAGGCGGGCGCGCGCGTGGTGAAGAACGTGACGGGCTATGACATGCCGAAGCTGCTGACCGGCTCTTACGGCACGCTCGCCGCACTCACCTCGGTGATCCTCAAGGTGTTGCCCGCGCCCGAGACGGAAGAGACGGTGGTGCTGACCGGCCTCGACGACGCGCAGGCGGTGGAGGCGATGAGCCTTGCCATGCAGTCGGCCTGCGAGGTCTCCGCTGCGGCCTACATTCCGGGCGAGGCCGTCTATCTGCGCCTTGAAGGAATCGCGCCTTCGGTGGCCTATCGCCGCGACCAGCTGGGCAAGGTGCTGAAGCGCGGCATCGAGGTGATGGCGGCGAAGAGTTCCATCGCCAAGTGGCAGGCGATCCGCGACGGTGCGATGTTCGCCGAGAACCCGCGCCACCCGCTGTGGCGCATCTCGGTGGCGCCCTCCGCCGCGCCGGGCATGATTCGTGTACTGAAGGACAAGCTCGACATTCGCTATCTCTTCGACTGGGCGGGCGGCCTCGTCTGGCTGGAGGTGCCACCGTCGCATGATGCCGCGGCGGTGCTGGTGCGCTCAAGCTTCGCTTCGGGCCATGCAACGCTGATCCGTGCGCCGGAAGCAACCCGCGCGGCGGTCGACGTGTTCCAGCCGCAGGCGCCAGCGCTTGCAGCCCTCTCAGGCCGGGTGAAGGATGCCTTCGACCCGCGCCACGTCCTCAATCCCGGCCGCATGTATCGGGGCATCTGATGCAGACCAGTTTCACGCCTGAACAATTGACCACCCCGCGCATCGACGCGGCCAACAACATCCTGCGCAAGTGCGTGCATTGTGGCTTCTGCACGGCCACCTGCCCCACCTATGTGCTCCTGGGCGATGAGCTCGACTCACCCAGGGGCCGCATCTACCTCATCAAGAACATGCTGGAGTCCGGCGAGCCCGCGACGGCCGAGACGGTGAAGCACCTCGACCGCTGCCTCTCGTGCCTGTCCTGCATGACCACCTGCCCCTCGGGCGTCAACTACATGCACCTCGTGGACGAGGCGCGCGCCCATGTTGAGGAAACCTATAACAGGCCCTTGTTCGAGCGGCTGTTGAGGGACGTGCTGGCCTACACCATGCCGCGCCCGAAGCTGTTCCGCCTGTCGCTGATCGGCGCGAAGCTCGCCTCGCCGCTGGCACCGGTGGCAAAATCCTTCGGTGCCACGCGCATCGCGGCACTGCTTGGCCTCGTGCCGAAGCGCATGCCCACGCCGGAGCGCATCGGCCAGCCCGGCACCTATCCGGCAATCGGTAAGAAAAAAGGTCGCGTGGCGCTGCTCATGGGCTGCGTGCAGAGCGTGCTCGACCCCGGCATCAACGCCGCCACCATCCGGCTGCTGAACCGGCTGGGCTTCGAGGTCGTCGTCTCGGGCGAGGAGGCCTGCTGCGGCTCGCTCACCCACCACATGGGCAAGGAAGAGGATGCGCTGGCCCGCGTCCGGCGCTCGGTGGACCAGTGGACCAAGGCCGACGTCGATGCGGTGATCGTCACGGCATCGGGCTGCGGCACCACCATCAAGGACTATGGCCACATGCTGCGCCTCGACCCGGCTTATGCGGAGAAGGCCAAGGCCATCAGCGCCAAGGCGAGGGACGTCACCGAATACCTCATCGCGCAGGAACTGCCGGAGGCGACGGGCGGCCTGCGCCTTGCCTATCACTCCGCCTGCTCGATGCAGCATGGCCAGAAGATCAAGACTGAACCACAGAGGCTGCTGCGACGTGCCGGCTTCACGGTGATGGAGGTGCCCGAGGGCCACCTGTGCTGCGGCTCGGCCGGCACCTACAACATCCTGCAGCCGGAACTGGCCACCAGGCTGCGCGAGCGCAAGGTGGCGAACATCGAGTCTCTCAGCCCCCAGGCCGTCGCCACCGGCAACATCGGCTGCATCACCCAGATCGGCCTCGGCACAAGGATCCCCATCGTCCACACGGTGGAACTGCTCGACTGGGCCTATGGCGGGCCGAAGCCCGAAGCCCTGCCATGACGGCGGCGCCCGTCCGCCACCAGCGCTCCGAGGGGTCGATCCACCTGAGCATGGGGCCGAACGGCATCGTAAGATTGCGCGAGGCACATGCAGCGAAGGTGCGCATTCCTTTCGGCGTGCCCGAGGCCATTCTCATCAACACGGGCGGAGGCCTGGCAGGGGGCGACCGCTTCAGCTTCGACATCACGACAGAGGCGGACACCACCCTCACCGTCACCTCGCAGACCGCAGAGCGCGTCTACCGGTCGCTGGGGCCCTCCGCGCAGGTCGACGTCACGCTCAGCGCCCGCGACGGCGCCCGCCTGATGTGGCTGCCGCAGGAGACGATCCTGTTCGACGGCGCTGCACTCTCCCGCACGATCACCGCCGATCTGGCCGCCTCGGCGCGCTTCCTTGCGGTCGAATCGGTGATCCTCGGGCGCGAGGCGATGGGAGAAAGCGTGCAGGAGGCGCGGCTCACCGACCGCTGGCGCATCCGGCAGGGGGGAAGGCTCATCTTCGCCGATGACATCGCTTTCGCTGGCGCGCCTCCCGCCACACCGGCAACGCTGGGCACGAAGCGCGCCTTCGCCACCGTGGTGCTGGTGGCACCGGAGGCCGAAGACCTGCTCGACCGCGTTCGCGCTGCAATCGGCGAGAAAGGCGCGGCCAGCGCCTGGTCTGGCAAGCTCGTTGCAAGGCTCGTCGCAACAGACGGGTTCGACCTTCGCAAATCCCTGATTCCGGCCCTCACGGTGCTGGCGGGAGGGGGCGGCCTGCCTAAAACCTGGTCGTTCTGAGGAATAATTATGCAACTGACGCCGCGCGAGAAGGACAAGCTGCTCGTCAGCATGGCCGCCATGGTGGCGCGCCGAAGGCTTGAGCGCGGCGTGAAGCTGAACCACCCCGAGGCCATCGCCCTCATAACCGACTATGTGGTGGAGGGCGCCCGCGACGGCCGTTCCGTCGCCGACCTGATGGAGGCCGCAGCCCATGTCGTCACCCGCGGCCAGGTGATGGAAGGGGTGGCCGAGATGATCCACGAGGTGCAGGCGGAGGCCACCTTCCCGGATGGCACCAAGCTCGTCACCGTCCACCAGCCGATCCGCTAGGAGCACCTCATGATCCCCGGTGAAATCATCACGCTTGCGGGCGACATCGACCTGAACGTCGGCGCACCCACCGTGACGCTCGAGGTCGCCAACACCGGCGACCGGCCGATCCAGGTGGGCTCGCACTACCACTTCTTCGAGACCAACGCCGCGCTGCGCTTCGACCGTGACAAGGCGCGCGGGTTTCGCCTCGACATCGCGGCGGGCACCGCCGTGCGCTTCGAGCCGGGCCAGCGCCGCGAGGTGACGCTGGTGCCGCTCGGCGGCGAACGCAAGGTTTACGGGTTCCGGCAGAAGATCATGGGAGCGCTCTGACATGGCCCGCATTTCCCGCGCCACCTATGCCGCCATGTATGGCCCCACGGTGGGCGACCGCGTGCGCCTGGCCGACACCGAACTCTTCATCGCCGTCGAGAAGGACCTGACGGTGCATGGCGAAGAGGTGAAGTTCGGCGGCGGCAAGGTCATCCGCGACGGCATGGGCCAATCCCAGACGACGCGCGCCGAGGGCGCACTCGACACCGTCATCACCAATGCGCTGATCCTCGACCACACCGGCATCTACAAGGCCGACGTGGGCCTGCGCGACGGCCGCATCGCAGGCGTCGGCAAGGCAGGCAACCCGGATACGCAATCCGGCGTCAGCATCGTCATCGGGCCGTCGACGGAGATTATCGCCTGTGAGGGCCGCATCCTCACCGCCGGCGGCATCGACTGCCACATCCATTTCATCGCGCCCCAGCAGATCGAGGAGGCGCTGTACTCCGGCATCACCACCATGCTGGGCGGCGGCACGGGCCCGGCGCATGGCACGCTCGCCACCACCTGCACCGGCGCGTGGCACACCATGCGGATGATCGAGGCGGCAGATTCCTTCCCGATGAACTTAGGATTCATGGGCAAGGGCAACAGCTCGCTGCCTGCAGCACTCGAGGAGATGATCCTCGCCGGCGCCTGCGGCCTCAAGCTGCATGAGGACTGGGGCACCACGCCTGCGGCCATCGACAACTGCCTCGCCGTCGGCGACCGTTTCGACGTGCAGGTAGCGATCCACACCGACACGCTGAACGAATCGGGCTTCGTCGACGACACCATCGCCGCCTTCAAGGGCCGCACCATCCACACCTTCCACACCGAAGGTGCTGGCGGCGGCCATGCGCCGGACATCATCAAGGTGGCAGGGCTTTCCAACGTGCTGCCCTCCTCCACCAATCCCACACGGCCCTATACGATCAACACGGTGGCCGAACACCTCGACATGCTGATGGTGTGCCACCACCTCAGCCCACGCATTCCGGAGGACATTGCCTTCGCCGAAAGCCGCATCCGCAAGGAGACCATCGCGGCGGAGGACATTCTCCACGATCTCGGCGCCATCTCGATGATCTCGTCGGACAGCCAGGCCATGGGCCGGGTGGGCGAGGTCATCATCCGCTGCTGGCAGACGGCCCACAAGATGAAGGTGCAGCGCGGCAGCCTGCCCGGTGACGGCGCTGCCGACAACAATCGCGTCAAGCGCTACGTGGCGAAATACACGATCAACCCGGCCATCGCGCAGGGCATCGCGCATGAGGTGGGCTCGATCGAAGTTGGAAAGCGCGCCGACCTCGTCATGTGGAACCCGGCCTTCTTCGGCGTGAAGCCGGAGATGGTGCTGCTGGGCGGCTCCATCGCGGCGGCACCCATGGGCGATCCCAATGCGTCCATCCCCACGCCGCAGCCGGTACACTACCGCCCGATGTTCGCGAGTTTCGGCAAGCTGATGACCAATTCCGCCGTCACCTTCGTTTCCAAGGCGGCCCTGCAGGACGGTCTGCAGGCCAAGCTTGGGACGCAGAAGAAGATGGTGGCGGTCGATAACACACGCGGCGGCCTGTCCAAGGCCTCGATGATCCACAATGACGCGACGCCGGTGATCGAGGTGAACCCCGAGACTTATGAAGTGCACGCCGATGGCCAGTTGCTGACCTGCGAACCCGCCCACGTGCTGCCGATGGCGCAGCGCTACTTCCTCTACTGATGGCCCTGCGCGCCACATCCTTCCGCCGGGCAGAGCCACTGGGTGACGAGCCCTTCGGCATCGTGGTGCTGGATGCGGATGAGCGCCACATCCGGCGCAAGCGCATCACGCTGGCCAATGGCGAGGACATTCTCGTCGATTTCGAGAAGCCGGTTCACCTCGAACAGGGCGACCGGCTGGTGCTGGAGGATGGCCGCACGGCGAAGATCGTCGCGGCGCCGGAAGAGCTGATGGAGGTTCGCGCACGTGACGCGCAGCACCTCGTCACGCTGGCCTGGCACATCGGCAACCGGCACCTCTCCGCACAGATCGATGCCAATCGCATCCTGCTGCGCCGTGACCGCATCATCCGCGTGATGCTGGAGCAGCTTGGCGCCAAAGTGTCGGATGTGACGGAGCCCTTCACTCCTGTCCACGGCGCCTATCATGCGCACGAACACTGAGGCCGCGCAGCTTCTGCTGCTGCTCACCTGGATGTCACCCGCCTTCCCCGCCGGCGCCTTCGCCTATTCGCACGGGCTCGAATGGGCCATCGATCAGCGCGCTGTCACCACGGGCGCGGAGCTGAAGGACTGGATCTCGGACCTGCTGACGCGCGGCTCCGGATGGAACGATGCCGTGCTCTTCGCGCGGTGCTGGGACGATGATGCCGGAGAGTTGAACGAACTCGCCCTCGCGCTAGCAACCTCGCGCGAGCGCCACCTTGAAACCACGCAGATCGGCCGCGCCTTCCGCATCGCGGCAGGCATTTTCGCGGCGCCCTCGCTCGATGACGAGGAGATCGCCTATCCCATCGCAGCCGGCACCGCCTGCGTCGCGATGGGCATCGACAAGGATCACGCGCTGCTGGCCTGGTTGCAGGGCTTCGCGGCAACCCTCACCTCCGTCGCGGTGCGCCTCGTGCCCATCGGCCAGACGGCGGGGCTCGAGGTGCTGCGCGACCTTGCCCCCGTCATCGCCCGCACGGCGGAGCGAGCAAGTATAGCCACGCTCGATGACCTCGGCGCCATCACGCTTGGCGCAGACATTGCCGCGATGAAACACGAGACGCAGTACAGCCGGGTGTTCCGCACATGACGAAATCCTCCCACGGCCCGTTGCGCGTCGGCATCGGCGGGCCGGTCGGCTCCGGCAAGACGACGCTCACCGAAAAGCTGTGCAAGGCAATGCGCGAGAAATACTCCGTCGCCGCCATCACCAACGACATCTACACCAAGGAAGACGCGCTCATCCTCAACCGGCTGCAGGCGCTGCCGGAAGATCGGATCATGGGGGTGGAAACCGGCGGCTGCCCGCACACCGCGATCCGCGAAGATGCATCGATCAACCTTGCCGCGGTGGACGAGATGGTGTGGCGCCATCCGGACCTTGACGTGATCTTCATCGAATCCGGCGGCGACAACCTCGCCGCCACCTTCTCGCCGGACCTCGCTGACATCTCGCTCTATGTGATCTCGGTCTGCCAGGGCGAGAAGATCCCGCGCAAGGGCGGCCCCGCCATCACGCGGTCCGACCTGTTGGTCATCAACAAGGCTGACCTTGCGCCGCATGTGATGGCCGACCTCGGCATCATGGAACAGGATACGCGCAAGGTGCGCGGTGACAGGCCCTATGTGTTCACCGACCTGCTGCGGCAGAAAGGCCTTGCCGAGGTTGTCACCTTCATCGAGCGAGCCGGCGGATTGGCGTGACGGCAAGTGAACCTTGGTCTGGATTGCCCGGGCGCAGGAAGACCATTCAGCCGTCGTTGAAGTAGTCAGATTCCCTTACGTCACATGTATGAATACTTATCTTTGGTGAATTTCTTTGCTTGTACATTCACGCGGCTTCAAATTATTTCGAAGTCTGCGATTGCAAATCAGGGCTGCGGGGGAATTCCGTGACGACGGACATCACGAACGCCGACGACGATACCGCGCTCAAGGAACTCCATGATGCCCTGGCGCGGGTGAAGGCGCAGACCCATGTGGTGCGCCTTGCAATGTCGGGCATGGAGGATGAGCGCGACATCCGTGCCATCATGTCCTCGCTCGACGCGATCAATGACGATCTCGCGCAAGCAGCTGAATTCTTGAGGCGCTGAGAGTGGTACCGCCTGCCCGGTTCGAACGGGCGACCCCTAGATCCACAATCTAGTGCTCTAACCAACTGAGCTAAGGCGGCATCACTGGGCTGAAAGGCCAAAAGCCTTTCGCACGGGGCGTTCCTAGCCCCAGTCGCTGGCGATTTCAAGCCAACAAAAAGGCCCGCATCGAAACCGAGCGGGCCTTGGAGGGTTAATGCATCGGCCGGGGAGGCCCCGGCCGGGCATCAGCTGTTTGGCTTAGGCAACCTTGGAAAGGGTGGCGAAGGACTTGGACATCTGGTCCTGCACCGGCTTCAGCGATTCCTTGGCGAGAGCGACGGAGAGCTCGGAGAGCTCGCTGGCCTGGCGCTGCAGCGTCTCGGCCTGCTCCTTGAGGAAGCTCTGCTGCAGGTTCATGACCTCGGACGGGTCACGAACCGAGAAGAACTTGCGCGCAAAGGCGAAGCCGGAATTGATGTTCAGCTGCACGAATTCCATCGACTTCAGCTGGATGTCGGTCACGCGGTTCTTGTAGGCATTGGCGGCGGCGTCCATCAGCTGGACGTTGCCGTGGGCCACTTCCGAGACCTTCTCGAAGGCGCCCTGCGCCTGGTCGAGGGTCTTCTGGGCGAAGCTTGCAACCTGCTCGGCAACCTGCTCGGTGGCCTTGGTCACGGTTTCATTGGTCATTTCGGGCTTGGCCGTCTTGGTCGACATGGGTGTTTCTCCTGTTGGCCAGGCTTGGCTCTGCCTGCCTGATGAACAGAATATAGGCCCACAAATGGTGCGATGCAATATAAATATTGCACTGCGACCTCTCCGATGCCCCCCGTACCCCTGAAAATTAACCGGATGTTGCCGAATTCCTTTATTTTTTGGGTTAAGGCATCGTAAACAGATTGGGCTGAGTTTGGGCTGGTTGTAGGGGTGAACTGTTGGCCGACGTCGCCACACCGACGCTGGAAGACCTGAGGGACGTGCCAGAAGCCGCCTGGCTGTGGGACGCCGGGCGGGCACGCATCGTCTGGGCCAATCCGGCCGGCATCGCCTTTTTCGGCGGCGCCTCGCTGTTCGACCTGATCGACCGCCCCTTCGACGAGCAGGAACCGGGCGTCGAGGCGATGATGGGCCTGTCGCGCACCCTGCATCGCGGCCAGGTTGAAACCGTCGATCTCACCTTCCCGTCTGCCGCCACCGAAGGCGCCATCACCTGCCGCTGCATGATCCATGCGCTGGCAGATGGCCGCCCGGGCGTTCTGGTCGTCGCCCGTGCGTCTGGCAGCGCCGAGGTGGCCCGTGCGGATGCCGACATGGCCGCCGCCTTCGACCTCCTGCCCTCTGCCGCCATTCTTGTCGGGCGTGACGGCAGCTTCCACCACCTCAATGCCGCAGCGCTCATGCTGCTGGGCGCCAACCAGCGCGGCAGCCTTGCCGAACTGATGGGCGACCAGCCCCAGGCCGATGCGCTGCTGGCGCGCATCGCGGCGGCAGGCACCGTGGTGCAGCACCGCGCGCTCGCCGTGCGCATCGGCACCCGCGACATCCGCCTCACGGCGCGCCGCCTCAATCGCGAGGCCGAAGGCGCCGCCTTCGCCATGCTGCTGCTCGATGACGTGACGGAGCGCCGCGCGCTGGAGCTGAAGCTGTCAGGCACCGAACCCGCAGCTCCTGCGGCCGCACCCGCGCCAGCCGCGCCGGCGGCTTCCCCAACGTCAGCAGCCGCCGCAGCGAAGAACGCCGCCGCACTGTCAGAAGCTGATGCCGCCGCCTTCGAAAAGCTGGGCAAGGTGCTGCAGGATGAACTCCGCCAGCCGAAGCCGGCTGTGCCGCGCGCGCCGCAAGCCGCCGCGCCGGAAGCGCCGCCGCCCGCCCCGCGTCGCAAGCTGCAGCGCATACCCGACCAGGTGCGCCTGCCGCTGGAGAACCGGCCCGAGGCCGTGCTGGTGGCCAAGGACGGCCAGCTGCTCTTCGCCAACCCTGCCGCGGCGCGGCTCTTCGGCTACGAAACCGGCGAGGACGTAATCAACGACCAGGCGCTCTCCAACCGCTTCGGCCAGCTTGGCCAGGCCCTGCCGCGCGCCAGCATCCTCACCGACCAGGGCAGCGAGATCGAGGCCAGCGTGCAGATGGTGGTGATCCCCTGGCTGGGCGGCCCGGCCCGGCAGTTCCTGCTCCATCCTGCCGAGGCGGCACGCCCCGAACTTCGCCTCGCTCTCACTCCCACCGTACCGTCGTCCCCCATGTCGACGACTGCCGAGGCCCAGACCGTCGTCGAGACCGTCGTCGAGACCGTCGCGCCGCCGGAAGCCCCACGCACCAGCGCCGAGGTGATCCAGCTTCCAACGCGCAACCCGGGCGCGGACGCCGACC
>Ga0194051_1000017_pt1 | contig 74437 bp, 76 predicted proteins | sample SepL2320m_MetaG_FD_161275 | JGI IMG/M metagenome (GOLD analysis project Ga0194051, IMG submission 161275) | Anoxic zone freshwater microbial communities from boreal shield lake in IISD Experimental Lakes Area, Ontario, Canada - Sep2016-L239-20m | ecosystem: Environmental > Aquatic > Freshwater >... | reverse complement strand
TACACCTACAACAACACTAGAATTCACTCTTCACTTAAAATGTCACCTGTTCAATTTGCACAAAAATTACTAAAAAGCTAAAATGCTAAGTACAAGGATGGTGTCCTAAGAAAGGGGTCCACTACAGTTTGCGTTTAGGGAATAGAGCCTCTGAAGTTCCTATGCTTCAATCTTTTTTAAATTCGCATGGATTCATTGTGGCTAAAAAAGGTTCAGGTTCAGTAGGGTATGAGTCTACCTATTTTGGTGTCCTCACTCGCTGGGCTGTGCAGGCTTTTCAAAAGGCGAATAGTATAAAACCAGTGAGCGGAATTTTTGGTCCATTGACGAGGAATAAGGTAAACGAGATTCTAAAAAGGGAGGGTGTAAATTAGAGGATTTTTCTGTTAGAATAAAAGCATAATTTCATGACATCCGTATGCAGCTAAAATCCCTCGAAATCAACGGCTTTAAGTCCTTCGCAAAGAAGGGCCTTTTGGTGTTTAATTCGCCTATAACGGCCATTGTAGGGCCTAATGGCTCGGGTAAATCAAATGCTGCAGAATCCTTCAGGTTCGTGCTAGGAGAGCAATCTATCAAGTCTATGAGAGGTAAAAAAGGTGAGGATTTGATCTTTAATGGAGGCAAGGATACGCCTCGTGCCAATCGCGCTTCAGTCAAGTTGGTGTTTGACAATAAGGACAAATTATTCAAAATGGATTTTGATGAAATCGCCCTTGAACGTGTAGTCCATCGTGACGGTGTGAACGAATATTTTATTAATGGTTCCCAAGTCAGATTAAAAGATGTGTCCGAAATGTTGGCACATGCAAACATTGGATCATCAGGGCACCACATTATTTCTCAAGGAGAGGCAGATCGTTTGTTGTCATCTAACCCTGAAGAACGTCGCGACATGATCGAGGATGCACTAGGTTTGAAAGTTTATCAATACAAAAAAGAAGAAAGTGAAAAGAAATTGGAAAAAACCGCGCAACATATCAAGGAGGTTGAATCATTGCGTCGCGAAATCGCTCCACATATCCGTTTCTTAAAAAAACAAGTAGAAAAGATTGAAAAGGCCACTGCGTTGAGGGCAGAATTGTCTGTGCAATATCGAGAATATTTTGCTCGAGAAGAGTCATATTTAAAGATAGAAAGAAACCGATTGAGCGATGGGGTAGTCGAGCCTCGTGCTGAACTTGAAAAGATAGAAGCTGAATTAACCCATCACCGAAAAGTTCTGACGGAAATGTCAAAAGGTGATAATAACCATACCCATTTGTTGGACTTGGAAAAAATTATTGCCACTACTCGTAGTAAAAAAGACGTCTTGATGCGTGAGATAGGGCGGCTGGAAGGAGAGATGTCATATGTGAAGAAAAGTATTGAAAGAAAAATCCACGAGGCAAAAGAAGCTGAAAAAAATAGCAGCAGTTTAAAAATGATTTCACTGTCGAACATTGAATCATTAGCCAGAGATGTAAATGATCACTTGCAGGCTGTTTTAAGGTCAGACAATTTAGATGAAATAAAAAAATCAGCAGACGAGATCAAACGCTTGGTTGCAGATTTTATTCATCATCACAAGAATGTAGATGGTAAGGTGGAGGCACAAGCTGAATCAACAGAATCTGAAGAAGCGGATTTGTTGAAAATTACTTCAAAAATTGCTGAAATCGAAAATGATTTGCAGGAAATAGGTAAAGAGGAGTCTGCTCATCAACATCAGTATCAAGAACTGAAATCCAAGATCGATAAAGATAAAGAGAATAATGTCGAATCAGAAAAGGCGATCCTTCGAATCATGTCAAGGCAGAATGAGCTGCACAGTCAATTGCATGCAATCAAGATTGAGAATGATCGCTTGGCTATTGAACAGGCTGATTATGAACGTGAGTTACAAGAAGCAGGAATGTTGATTGGTCGTGAAGCAATTGCTTTTTACGAAGAGGACATTGCCAAGCATTCTCAAGTTGATGAGGTGCGTGCTATACAGATAGACCGAAGGCGTGCTATTGAAAAGTCTAAAATTCGACTCGAGGAAATGGGCGGGGCAGGAGGTCAGGAGGTGATGAAAGAATACAAAGATACCGAAGAGCGTGATGCGTTCCTGGCACGTGAATTAAATGATTTGATGCAATCTTCACAGGCATTAGGAACCTTAATTTCAGAATTGACAGAAAAATTAAATGAACTATTCCGTGAAGGTATTAAAAAAATTAACACGGAATTCGATAAATTCTTTAAATTAATGTTTGGTGGAGGAGAGGCACGATTGGAAATTGTTAGAGAAATAAAAAAGAAAAGAAAGAAATCAGAGGGTGGTATGGATGAAGAGTTTTCATCAGAGGTAGAAGAGGAAAAGGCCTCAGAGGGTATCGAGATCCATGTCGCATTACCACACAAAAGGACTAAGGGTTTGATGATGTTGTCAGGTGGAGAGCGTGCCCTTACCTCTATTGCATTACTGTTTGCAATGTCTCAAGTAAACCCACCACCTTTTATTATTTTGGACGAGACAGATGCAGCGCTTGATGAGGCAAATTCACGAAAGTATGGAGATATGATAGAGGCACTTTCAAAGCATTCTCAATTGATTTTGATTACTCACAATCGAGAGACGATGTCACGAGCAGGGGTGATTTATGGAGTAACAATGGCAGGTGAAGGGCATTCTAAATTACTTTCGATCGCGTTTGACGATGCGTTGGCGGTGGCTAAATAGGGCCCTATTCAACAATATACCCACGTCCAGGCACAGTTTTAATCAATTGTGCCTTACGGTCGTCCAGTTTCTTGCGTAAATTTCGGATATGCGCTTCAATGGTATTCGAAAAAGGATTACTGTCATTTTCCCAGACATTTTCATTAATAAAGCCACGGCTGACAATCCTTCCACGATTACGGGCAAAGCATTCAAGAAGCATGAATTCCTTTCTAGTGAGGTAAATATTTTCACCATTTCTAGAAACATTTTGTCGGGCGATGTCGAGAGAGACATCTTCGATAGTCAGTATCGGGCTGTTGATTTGATAGGGGCGTCTTGTAATAGCGCGAATACGTGCCAGAAGCTCGCTAAATGAAAATGGTTTTTGTAGGTAGTCATCAGCGCCCGCTTCGAGGAGGGCTACTTTTTCAGGCACTTTTCCACAGACTGAAATAATAATGATTGGCGCCTTTTTACCAGCGGTGCGCACCTCTTTGCAGACTTGAAGCCCGTTTTTATTCGGCAGCATGTAATCGAGAAGGATGAGATCGTAGTAATTGGTTCGGGCTAGATACGAGGCGCTGTCACCATTGTCCGTGCAATCCACAGTAAACATCTCACTTTCTAGATTCATTTTTAATGTTTCGCGAATGTCGTGATTATCTTCTACTAAAAGAATTTTCATATCTTTGTAATTAATTGTTAGTGTTTACATTATTAACTATGTATATTAAATTTACATGAAAAAAGAGAGTGTTGTTCACACTCTCTTTTTTTTCTACAAACTCTTTACCCTAAGTTTAGTTTGTCTTTCTTTGTCTACTTTTGGTAATCTGACGGTCAGTAGCCCTTGGTTTTCCGTTGCCTCAGCCCTTTCAATGTCTACCTCGTGGGGAAGGACAATGCTGCGTGAAAACGATCCCCAATAGAGTTCCTTATGAAAATAATCTTGATCTGAAACTTCATGTTCTTCTTTTCTGCTACCTTTAATGGTCAAAATATCACGAGAAAGGGAAATTTCAACATCCTCACGTTTCACTCCTGGAATCATAGTCTTTACAATAACATGAGACGGGGTCTGGAATACGTCCAAAGCCAGCTCTCCTTCACCTGCCTGTTCCTCAAGCCACGTTGATGAAACGCCGTTGCTTCCGCTGTGTTTAGTGAGGTGGTTTTTACCGATACGCCCTTCAGTTTCTTCAGTTTCCTCTGTCGTCTCTTCGTCGAGGACCACACTTCCTGTTAGCCTTTCAAATAATGATCTTTTCTTTTTCATAACTTTTTAGAAATTTTTAATACTCTTTACACGCTCGAGACTTATAGTGAGGAGAATGACTAGTATCCAAACCGATAAGAATACGGGCAGTGTGTTTTGTTTGTCGTTATCAATTATAAAAAAATTAAAGAGAGAATGCAATACGACAGCGATGACAAAACCTGCGCATAACGCAATAGCTTTTTTGGCCCGTGATGCATAAAAAGTTAATCCGACAAATAATGCAATTACTCCAGAGGCTATAAAATGCAACAAGGAAGCTCCCATAAAGCGCATTGCGCCTGCATTCAGTGCTCCCACAGTGTCACCCTTTAGTAAGGGTCCTAATAAAAGAATACTGTTTTCTAACGCTGAGAATCCCAAAGAAGCAGTAGTGATATAGATAAAAGCATCAATTGGATGCACGAACGATATGTGTCGAAAGGCGGTAAATCTGGCCGCTAGATACTTTACCAACTCTTCCCAGAAGGCCCAAATAGTTACTGCAATAAATGATCCGGCTGCAAAACCAGTGTCAAATATTTTTCCAAGATAAAGTGTGAGCTGTTGGAGTGGAAAGACAACAAAAATTCCAGCCATACCAACCATAAAAGTAAGGATGATGAGGCTACGTGGTTCATGGTGATCATTTTCTTCATGCATCCAGAACCATAACCACAAAAGTGCAGGCAACACTCCACCCGCAAGGGCATAGATAAAAATATTCAGATTTAATGCGCAGATTATGCTTGTACAGGCCATTTTTGAACGATAAGCATATTATCCTCCATTTTGACATTTTTTGGTAGTAGTCCCCAGAGCTCTTCGGTGATAAACGGCATGAAGGGGTGGAGGACTATGATTGAGTCTTTCAACAGGGTCGCTAGAACAAATTGGCGTGATGTCTTACCTTCAGAGGTAAGAATCTTTTTACTATCTTCGATAATGACGTCAGCAATAGTATTCCAAATATAATGGTAGATTTTTTCAGACGCGAGGTGGTAGCGGAATTCTTTTATATCTTTTGTGATGTCAGTTATAAATACATTGTGGTCATCTATGATTTTTTTGTCAGAGTCAGTGAGGTTTTTTTCAGAAGGATTGTAATCTTCTAAGCTTGTTAAAATAAATCGTGTAATATTCCACAATTTGTTACCAAAGTTTCTATTACCTTTAATTTTATCTTCGGATATTTTCATGTCAGTTCCAGGAGCTGTTCCTAAAACCAATGAGATGCGAGTGGCATCCATGCTAAATTTGTTGGCCATATCAATTGGGTCGATTCCGTTACCAAGTGACTTTGAAAATTTTATTCCTTTTTGATCACGGACGATTCCGGTAATTAGAACTTTTTTGAAGGGTATCTGATCGAGTGCATAGCCTGTCATCATAATCATGCGTGCAACCCAGAAGAAGAGGATTTCGTAGGCAGTCACAAGAAGACTGGTTGGGTGGAAAACATTTAAATCCTTTAGATCGTTTGGCCATCCCATTGTAGAGAAAGTCCAAAGTCCAGCAGAGAACCATGTATCAAGCGTATCTTCGTCTTGTTTCCAATCTGCGCCTTCTGGAGCATCGATTCCACAATATATTTCTTCACCTTTGTACCAAACTGGGATTCTGTGTCCGTACCAGATTTGTCTTGAAATGCACCAGTCTTTTAGGTTATCAATCCAGTGGAAATATGTTTTGTTGAAGTGTTCAGGCATGATTTCAATCTTGTTTTCGGCCACAGCAGAACGCATGATGTCTTTCAAGGTTGTTGTTTTGCCATTTTTTGTGAAAGGCTTGTTTACGGCCACAAACCACTGAAGTTTTGGAAGAGGTTCCACAATACCACCAGTTCTCTCGGCTGTAGAGATATTTTGGTTGATTTCTTTCTCTTCAATCATTAAGCTTTCTGACTTCAACCATTCAACAATTGCTGTGCGGGCATCAGTCGTCTTTTTATTTAAAATCCTATCATCACCAACTGTCATCTTGGCGTATTCATTGATAACTTGTTTAATCGGAAGGTTGTGCCGTTCAGCCATCATAAAGTCAATCTGACTATGTGCCGGAGTCACTCCTAATGCACCAGTTCCAAATTCAGGATCTACTTCTTTGTCCGCGATTACTTTAACTGTCACAGGTACTCCGCAAAAATTAAATGCAAATTCCTTTCCAATGTATTGTTGATATCGGGTATCGTCTGGATGAACTGCTACTGCAGTATCGCCAACCTTGGTTTCAGGACGAGAGGTAGAAATGGCAATAGGGAAATCTTTAGAATATTTAAATGTATATAAAATTGCTTTGCGCTCTTCGTACACAATTTCGTCATCAGAAATAGTGGTCTGACCTTTTGGGTCCCAATTTACCACTCGAAATCCTCGGTAGATTAATCCATCATCGTACATTTGTTTAAAAATAGTTCGCACAGAATGATTTCTTTTTGCATCTAATGTAAAAGCTTCTCGAGACCAGTCACATGATGCACCGGTTACTTTTAATTGGGATACGATAGTGTCGTGACTTTGTTGAGCAAATTCATTAATTCGCTTCAACATTTCATATCGCCCTAAATCGTGGCGAGATTTACCCTCTTTTTTCATAATATCTTTTTCTACTTTTGCTTGCGTCGCGATTGCGGCATGATCGGTTCCTGGAATCCATAATGTCTTTTTACCGTTCATTCTATTGAAACGAATGGCGATGTCCTGCAAAGTCGCCCCCAATACGTGACCAAGGTGAAGGGTACCTGTCACATTGGGAGGTGGCAGGATTATTGTATATGTTTCTGCGCCAGGCTCGGTTTTGCAGTTGTCTGGATTAAAAAAACCACTGGTTTCCCAGGCTTCGTAGATTCTTTTCTCTGTGTCTTGTGGATTATAAGGCTTTAACAGCTTTTCGGGGACCATAGTTCCATTAGCATAGCAATTATAAGGATAAATTTCCACTTGCTCGGAAGCTTGTCTGGCCTGGGTCCTTTACTTTAGATGTGTTCGTAAAGCGCATATAACCAGCGACCGCGATCATGATGGCATTATCAGTTGAGTGTTCAATATTGGGTATTAAAAGATTGAGGTCAACGAATTCTAGTTCGGTCATCTTTTGAAAAGCTAGTCTGATATTTTTATTCGCAATGACACCACCACCGATGATAAGGGTGCGAATATTTTTATCAATCATGGCCTCACGAGTTTTTTTAATCAATACCTCGGTAGCAGATTCTTCAAATTCCAGTGCGATGTTCTGTTTGTCGTGTTCAGACAAAGTAGATATTTTTTTAACTAAATACAAGACTGCAGTTTTTAAACCTGAAAAAGAAAAGTCGTAATCTTTGGAATGTAACATTGGCCGTGGAAGCATGATTAGTGGGTTTTTTTCTTCACCATGGGTATGTCTCTCGCGTGCGAGGTCTGCCAAGTCAGAAATTTTTGGTCCACCAGGATAGGGAAGTCCGAGGATACGAGCTACTTTGTCGAAGGCTTCACCTACTGCATCATCCCGCGTCCTGCCAATGACAGAGTAGTCATGCCAGTCATGTATTAAAACCAATTCAGTGTGCCCACCTGAAATTAAAAGAGCGAGGGCTGGGAAAGAGATGGTTTTATTTTCTTTCTCGGAATCAACTAATACCGACAGTATGTGTCCTTCCATGTGATTCGTCGGAACCACTGGAATGCTCCAGACTGTTCCTAAGGTTTTGGCAAAATTAATTCCCACCCACAAAGCCGGTTCAAGTCCTGGCCCTTGTGTAACAGCGATCACGTCAAGTTGGGGTTTTTCAGTCGTTTCGAAAAGCTCGATCACATCATTTGCCATCTCACTTTCCATGTTTAACGAAGTCAGGATTTTTTCTGAAATATCTGCAGACATTTTTTCACGTATCTTTTTTGTCTTGTATAAACCAGCCTCAGTTAGCGCTTTGATAAATAAAGGCACAATATTTTTACTATGCTCTCGTTTAGCCACAGAGGGCATAACCCCTCCGAATTCGGCGTGTTTTTCGATTTGTGAGTACAGGGCATTTCCCAACACTTTAATTTTCGGGCCCTGTTCAGGTATGTCAATAAAGTCATGTTCTATATCACTTTTTTCCGGTCTGGCAGCTTCGATGATACAAACTGCTGTTTCATCGCAGCTTGTTTCAATCCCGAGGACTATTGTTTTTTTGAGGAGTTGTTCTGACATTGAAGTGTTAATACTATACTATTTTTTACAAAGCCAAAGACCGTCGCCTATTGTGAGGGTTTCTATCTTCCACCCGCCTTTTAAAAGTGTTTGATGAAAAGATTCTAATCTTTCTCGCATGTCGATTGCATTGTCGACCAATAAAATTGTTTGATGAGAAATGATCGGAGAAAGTGTTTCCAAGTATTCAGTATATTTTGAACGATTTGCATCAAAGAAAATCAAATCGGCACCGCCGCTTTGAAAGCTTGAAATAATTTTAGGAAGTGCTGTGGAGATGTCATCGTTATATGATTCAATATAATCTTTGATTCCAGCTTTTATAAAAAACTTTTGGGCAATCTCCGTTTTCATTTCTTTTTTATCCACGGTATATAATTTTGAACCGCTTGTATTAAGTTTTTTCAACGCGAGTCCAATCCACGTTCCTGAGTATCCAATAGAGGTGCCCAGCTCTACAACAGTGCTTAATTTATTTTTTATAATAAAGTCATACAAAAATTTACCAGTTTCCTTCGAAACTGACCAAGGTCGATCACCATATGACCCATCATCTGACAAGTGTTGACCTATTTCAATCTGAGAAGGGGAATACCACACAAGGGTTTTTGCAAGGTTTTCTAGCTCTTCTAATATAACTTTCTCCGATTCGTTTACCTGGTTCATAGATCACAAAATATATAACACAAATGGGATTATGTACATATAGAGGAACTACATAAAAGTTGTACAGTTGTCTCAGGATGAACAAGAAAAAAAGCCGGTTAGAGCGCCCGGATGAGCTTCCGGGACTTGTCCATCAAGAGTTTTTTGTCGAAAGAGACAAGCGACTTCTGTTGGAACATCCTGAGCTGGATACTCTTGTGCTTGAAGATAGTAATGATTTCAAATTTGACCACCTGTCAGCCTCACCTGAACTGACATTTGTTTCTCTGGGCTATGTTGCTCCGGGGTCACAGATGAATTGTGCAGTGGTGGGTCGGGCCCACAGTGACCTTCTCGAGGTCGATGCAGAGTCCGAGGACCTCAGAGTTCTCGATCTGTGTAGTCTCGACATGGCGATTGCCTTGCAAAAGGCCGGCCTCTCTGGGTTGGAACGACCATATGCCGATAAGGGCCTCATCATCCTCACGAAGGGAGGGTATACGAACAAAGGTAAGGGGCCATTTACTTGGTATGTGTACCTCAAGGAAACAGAACCAGGTAGTGGGCAATTTGAAGTCAGAACAATCTGCGAGCATTGGAGCTTTTGGATCAGGGAAGATAATGGTTGGGATGTCGTACTGCCATGTGTGAGAAGCACCGATTGCTTCTTGCGGAACCACATTCCAAAGAAATAGAAATTCAACAACCCAAAGAGCCCCATCGTCCCACACAGACGCCGGGCTTTTTGATTTTTACTTAGTTTTAAACTCGTAGACACCATTCCAGTCTGTCGGTGGATTTTCGATAAGATATTTACAACGTTCTGCAAAAGTCTGACTGGGACTATCCGGGTAGATTTTTAAGATGGTATTGAAAATGTCCAAGGCCTGCTGAAAGTTTCCTTCGGTGTATTCAGCCCGCGCTTGCTTAAAGAAAGGAAGAATTTGTTGAAATGCCTGTGTGACCTCGGCGGTGATTAATTCAAAAATTATTTTAGGTTCCTTTTTTCCTTTAACCATCACATTGTCTAATTCTCGGGTCACGAAGCGCATGTCGTCTTTAATTTCCGCCTGTGTCTCTCCGCTTATGATACATTCCGTTCCGTATGTTTTATTTAATCCTTCCAAACGGGACCCAAAATTTACTTCATCACCCATAATGGTGTAGTTAAAGCGCTTTTCACTGCCCATATTTCCTACAATAACTTGTCCAGTATTCAAACCGATGCCGATTCCAATTGGGGGCACTCCCATGGATTCCCATTTTTCATTTAGTTTCTTTAGATTTTTTGACATAGTGAGGGCCGTCATGCAGGCGTCTGCAGATTGCGAATCATTTAAAACAGGCGCACCCCAGAAGGCCATAATGGCGTCACCAATATATTTGTCCACCAAGCCTTTATTGTCCATGATTGTATCGCTCATTAATGTGAAGTATTCATTCATCATACGAACCAACTCTTCAGGCGATAGCTTCTCTGAAAAAGAAGTAAACCCACGAATGTCCGAAAAGAGAATAGTTATTTTTTTCTTTTGGCCACCAAGAGAAAGTTTTGTGGGATCTTTGATGATTTCGTTAATGACTTCAGGCATCAAATAATACTGAAAAGTTTTTTGAATAAAGCGTTTTTCTTTTGATTCAGATACATATTGATACGTCAGCGACACTGCAGAGGTGAGAATGAATCCAATTAACATGTACACGCTCGGTAGAATAATGCCGTATTGAAAAGTGACAAAAGAAGTTGTGAGTATGATAATGGCGATCAAGATAAGGGTTCCTATGATGTAGGTTATCTTTTTAAACCATGTGAGAAAAACACCGGAAATGAAGACTACTAATAGGATAAGAAAAATGGCCATACCTTTCGACGTGTCATTCAGCATTCTCCCAGTTGCCAAAGTTTCAATAGCGTTTGCATGAACTTCTACTCCTGGAATTAATCCAAAAGGTGTATCGAGAAAGTCATGGAGGTCAGAGGCGGTTGCACCGATCAAGACAATGGTGTCTTTGAAAATCGCAGCAGGAATTTTTTTATTGTAAACATCAATAAAGGAAACCGTCAGAATGTTTTTAGCTGGACCTGTGTAATTGATGCGATTGGTGTCAGGAGCTTTGTCCCTAAAGAGGGTGGCAGAAAAACTTTTCATCTCACCAAGTTTATTTGTAACCTCACGCACCACATTATCCGAAGTAACAGGAACGTTCACAAAGCCTGTTTCAGCATGGGTGGTCAATATGTCCAATGGCCTCACACCCACCAGTCCATCAGACCGCATCTGAATCGGCAGAATAATTCTCGTTTTTGAATCATTAAACGCCTTGGCCAAAACAGCATCGTCCTTGGTTGCTTCAGAAAAATTAATATCAAATCCAACGGCTTTTGCCTCATCAAATTGAGGCAGGATGCGTGCAAATGTAGACCGAGGCCACGGCCACTGACCAATTGACGAAAGGCTAATGTCGTCAATGGCGACGATAACAATTTTAGCTTCCGGATTTCTTTTTAAAAATAATCTGTCTGTAAATTTATTTTGTAATGTTGAAAATATTCCAAATATATATGAGAGAGTCACCATTATAAACACCCCTGAGAAAAGTGTGATGATAGTGAGACTCTTTTTCATTTAATTTTGCAAAATCATACCACTGGTTATCGAAGAGCGGAGGTGATTGTAAGAGCATTTGGGACGGTGTAATAAGTGCCATCTGCCCGTATCAATTCTATGTCGTATGTGCCAGGGGTAGACTGGGTGTTGATATAGAAGCTTAATGAATTATCGTTTGGGATGGACAAGTAAAGCACTGGTAATTCACCAAGGACTACGTCGGTGACGTTTTTAAGTCCTGCACCGGCGATAAAGATAATCGTCTTTGTATCGCCTGCACTGATTGTATTCGGAGTGACAAAACGGACGCTGATTTCTTTGGCTGGTGTTGTTGTAATTTGAGTAACTGCACCAGTTGTTGTGTTTGTAGGTGCAACTGCAGGGCCAGAGCCACTTGGACCAGGGGTGGTATTAGTTTGAGTTCTTGGTGGTAGTATTTTTGGAAGAGCTGGAGAAGGTAGTTGATTAGTAGGATTTTGTTTAGGGGCCGTTCCATCAATACTTGTATTTAATTGATACCAAGGATTGTTCATGTCTGATGCATCAAGAAGGGATGTGGTTGCATTATTATCATTAAACACAATTCCTTTACCACCGGCTTTTACTAATATTTCAGAGCTCGCGATTGGCTCTCCAGTTGCTTTGTCTTTATTGAATAAAGAGACTTCGCCCTCAGATACCAGTAAAATAGTTTTGTCATTGCTATATGTCAGGCCAAAAGAAGTGCCACGAACAACCGCAACAGCATTCCCAGTTTTTATTTCAAGGTATTCTCCTTTTTCTACCAATTTTTTAGCACGAGCCCAGATTCCTCCAGAGACCAATTCGATAGAGGTTCGGTCTTTTTCTTCGTCACTATTTTTAACTGTGATGTCAGAATTAAAATCCAGTGAAATTGGATGTCCAAAAGATGATTCGATTAATGCGCGACCACTGGTTGAAGTTTTAACTTCGGTACCTTCACTGGTCGAAGCGACATTTTGTATGACATTAAAATTACTTGAGGTGGCTGTTTTAATAGACACATCAGAAGATAGCGGTGTGACCGTAAAAATTGAAGGAATTTTTTCGGGTACATTATTAACTATCTCGTCGTTTAAACTTTTAGTGGGTAATAACAGGAAAATAATTACTCCTAAAACCACTATTCCACCTAAGATAAAAAAGGTTTTTTTCATATAACAAGTATACAAAAACTGAGGGGATGTTCAACCGTGTTATTGCCCGATGCAGTGCTCGCCCGTCATGATGTCGTATGCGTCACCTTCGGCACAAGGGAGGTGTTTTGGTTCGATTTTAGGGGCGTAGAGAAGGTAATAGCCACCGACAAAGGCCAGGATTGCAAGGATTATGATACATAGGGGGAAGATGACGGTTTTAAGGTGTTTTTTCATAGGGTATATAGTAGCATAAAAATTGAAATATTCTGTAATATTTTTGTTTTCTTGTACTGATTAAGGCTATTTTAAATAAAATTTTTTAACATCCTCCAATATTTTCGATTCATCATCTTTATCATTAATAAGCACAACTCCAACAGAGACGTGATGAGGGTTTTCTTTTGTTCCTTTGTAGGGATTCATGGTTTTTAGGCAACTCGCTTTAGCCGTTCAAGGTTACCAATATTTTATCCAACTCTTTTTCTACAAGTGTTATAAGGTCGTTGGCTTCTACTTTAATTGCGTCCTTCCTACCTTCTCTTTTTATAGCTAAATATCTTTTAAATCTAAGCATTATCCCTCTTGCTACTTCCTGGTCCTTGATATTATCTAGGGCAAATTCCACGGGTCCTAATTTGTCATTAGAATCAAAAATATCTATTTGAATGGCGTCCCTGTCTTCAGAACTAAAGTTTGAGAACCAGTGTTTTAATGGAAATTCCGCCTCCGGAGTTAGTTGTTGTGGGTTTTCGTGCATGCTTATATATTAACATGTTATAAAAAACGTACTAGGATTTTGGTTGGTGACCCCATAGGGGTGGCTTTCAGGACTATCTAAGGAGAATGCCTACTCAACAAGGCAAAAATCAATTTTGGGTACATCGTACATGACAGGGGCGCAATTAGTCATAATTTTTTCTTCACGAGTGACTTTTCCGTCTACGAGCGTTTCTCGCCAGACTTCGTTATATCTGTATACACCGTTTTTGGTCTGAATAAAATGATGAGCCTTTTCAAAGAGGTGATATTTTTCTTTTGTAGAATGAGTAGAAATAATTTGTCCCTTAAGTTGTCCTTCTGACAACCAGAGTTTCAACTGAATTGGAAATCGTGAAGTATTCTTCACTTTCAAATCTATAAGATTGTAATAAATAGTAGCACCAGCTCCGAAAGGAATGGTTCGTCCGCTATCTGGAAAAACATCTATAGAATGATGCTGTCTTTCCACTATTTGAACTGGTGCGTGTAAAAACAGCCAGTACAAAAGATTTGAAAGTTGGCATAAGCCCCCGCCGATTCCCTCGATCACTTTACCTCGGGAAAGAAGCATGCCGTTTGTATAACCCTTTTTCGCGCTTGGAGCACCCACCGTGTTCCAAAAGGAGAAGATTTCACCAGGGTGGATGACCATTCCTTGCAGGGAATTAATCGCTACTTTTAAATTATTGATTTTCCCATTGTGTAGATTTGGATTAGAAGCGCCAAGTTTTCGAAAAAGGGGTGATGAGTGACGAGTAAGCACTGAGGTAAAAAATTCCTTCCTTATTTTTCTTGATAGTCTTGAGTTTAAAATATTTTTGAAGTTATTTACAAACCTTTTAACTCCAACCACGTATGGAGTAAGTCTCGGGTATTTGAATGACAGGGCTTTACGACCGTGCATATCGGCGTGAACTTTTTTTTGTACGGTTCTAATTATTGAATCCATTTGCTTTAGTTTATCTCGAAAAGTTGCATCATTTCGGGTAGGTCCTTGTGGTGGAAGACAAAAATAATTTCTGTATGAGTAGTTATCGTTTCTGCCAAAAGTATTTTCTTTCTGGCAATTTTTCTTATAAGTGAATAAGTTATATTTGGCATCTTATAATATTTAGGATCCAAAGATAATCCTATTGAAGCCAGTTGGGTCTGTATCATTACTGGGGTGCTCGCTAAAGCAACTAAAACCTTTGATTTGATACGATCTGAGCAGATGATACTCACTTCGTTACTGCTTAGGTTTGTTGTTAAAAAGTCATCATTATTAGTCTTCACAGATTTATATAAGTTTGAAAGATTTTCTAGTATCTTTGGGTTTTTTTCGAAGACCAGCTCTGAAAGGGGGGACTTGGTGGTTATGTTCTCAATTTTTATATCCTGAATCATCGGATTAATATTTTTCAATGACTTTTGAATTCGCGACAACGCAACAACTATGCCCGAACTTTTAACCGTCTTTCGAGTTTTTTGTTCAACTATTTTCTTTATTTGCTTTGAATAAGCAGACAAGTTCATAAAGCACCTGCTTAGTGCATATAAAGCCTCTTCATCCGCATACAGCACTTCTTTCACAGTGTCCTGAATTTTGATCATATAATTAATCTATCATATATAACAAAATGATACAAATATGATTAATTTGTTATAAAATTTGATTTGTATTTTTATGACGCATACACTTGTCTTGCGTTTGGATAAGCCAAGCGCACAACAACAACAAACAAAGAGAATAAAATGCCAAATAATATCGTTATCAACGTTATTGAACCAAGCGGTCAGAAACTTACCATTCGTTGCGACAAGTGCGGAAATCTTGTCCGAGAGGTCAGTGGAAAGTTTTTGATAGGCTTGGTAATGTCGGATAGTTCGAAGCACATCCTGGGAGAAAATCTCCAAGAGATAAAATGCTGTGGAGAAGTCAAAATGGTTCCAAAGAGTTTTGACGATTTTGAAGGTGCTTTTGGAGAAGCTACTCGAATTGAGAGGCTTCTAAATGATCCAACAAGTATCAAGATGCTGAGCCTCATCAGAATCGGTCCAAAACCAAGAACTTACGGGGTAAATTGATACATTTCAATTTACTCTTCACCGCTCCGCGCTTTTGTGCGGGGCGGTTTTCTTAGAAAGATTAATAATTGTTACAATAAACTTATGAATATACCTACAAAAGAAGAAGCTCAAATGCTTTTAGAAAAACATGTAAAAGATGAATATCAAAAATACCACGCAAAAATGGTAGCTGTTGCAATGGAGGGATATGCAGAATTATTTAATGAAGATAAAAATCTCTGGTACACAACAGGACTCTTACATGATTTGGATTTTGAGGAACATCCACATACACATCCAGCAGAATCTTTAAAATGGTTTAAAGAATGGAATTATCCAGAAGAATTAATTCATGCCGTTGAAGCTCATGCATACAGCTATAATGGTTTCACTACTATGCCATCAACAAAATTAGCTTCGGCTTTGATGGCATGCGATGAGCTTTGCGGAATTTTCTATGCGTATAGAAAGTTAAATCCAATTCCATTTAAAGATATGAAGGTTAGTTCAATTAAAAAGAGATTAAGTGAAAAAACTTTCGCGGCAAAAATTGATCGAACGGTTATTACTAGGGGGTGCGAGTCGCTCGGAGTCGGGATAGATGAGCATGTTGGGAATCTTATAAAGTTTTTTGGAGGTTTGATCTAACTGGTGACCCCACAGAGAGTCGAACTCTGCTTCTCGCCTTGAAAAGGCGATGTCCTAACCGATAGACGATGGGGCCGTATTTGTCCCAAGGAATATAACATTTTTTAGGAAAAAGGCAAAAAGATCATTTGCAATTGTTATTAGGAGGTTTATTATTTATATATGCAAAACACCACACTTCTTTTTCTAATTAAAAAAACTGAGGGAAAAATTACTGATATATGCCTAGCTATGAAAAAGCGATCTTTTGGAGCGGGGAGGTGGAACGGAGTTGGAGGAAAGCTACTTGGAGGTGAATCGATCGAAGAAGCACTTTTACGCGAAGCTAAAGAGGAAATTGATATCGAATCAGGTCCAATGAGTAAGGTGGCAGAGCTAGCGTTTACATTTGCAAATAAGCCAGAATGGAATCAAATGGTTCATGTCTTTACAGCGACCGAATGGAAAGGTGAACCGGCGGAAAGCGAAGAGATGCGACCGCAATGGTATAAAGTTTCAGATATCCCATTCAAAGATATGTGGCCAGACGATATATTTTGGCTTCCAAAAGTTTTAGAAGGGGAATTAGTTCGTGCTGCTTTTACCTTCGGTGAAAAGGATGTGATTTTAGATCAAAAAGTTGAAACTGTTTCGGCTTTATAATACTATGGCCCTGCGGGCGATTAGCTCAGTTGGTAGAGCGCAACATTGACGTTGTTGATGCCAGAGGTTCGAGTCCTCTATCGCCCACAAAAAAGTTTTCCACAAGCTGCCTTGACGTTAGTATTTAACAGGTATAGGATTTTAAAGTATAACGACACCTGGCCTATGGCAAATCCGCCACTGACCGGGCAAATCAAAAACAAGCCACAACACACAAGAACCATGATCGCACGCAAAACCACACGCGCACATCAAGGAGGATCGACGATCCTCGCAGCTACGATCGCCGGCACCAAAAAGAACCGCGCCGCGCACCACGTTCGCCGCGCCGCCGACACCTCGAAGTTCGCCGGCTAATCCAGCCGTCGCGTTCCACACTCGCTGGCGCCCCACCCGGGGCGCCAGCGAGAGGGAGCCAAATTGGCTCCCTCCCACAGGTCCAGACCGCATTTGCGTCTGGCCTTATTTTTTTATATAGAAAGCCTACGCGTGCAAGTGATTATAAATATCCTCCAGCGCCTTTACCGCATCACCTGCTGCAATATTATTCTGATGGTATAGTCCATCTGTACAGTCACCGGCTGCCCAGATACCAGGAGTCTTTGACTCTTGAGTTCTTGGGTCCACAATAATTTTTCCAATCGGATCTAATTCGACAATGTCTTTTACAAAACCTGTATTTGGAAGTAATCCAATCTCTACAAAAATTCCCGTGACAGGAAGTTCCACAATCTTGTCTCCAGTTTTGTATGAAAAACTTTTCACAAACTTGTCACCTTTGACTTCGTATGGAATTGCATTTTTGATTGCCTTTACATTTGGTTTTGAAAGAACCTTTTCAACAGTCACTTCATCGCCTCTAAATGAATCACTACGATTGACAATGGTCACACTTTTACAATATGCAGCCAACTGGGCAGCACTTTCAAAAGCCGCGTTTCCACCACCAATCACCACTACGTCTTGATCAGAGAAAAGGGGACCGTCGCATGTTGCACAATAGGTCAAGCCTTTGTTGTCAAACTCTTCTGCACCCGGCACCTCCAATTTTCGTCTCTGGCTACCTGTGGTGATGAGAATCGTTTTAGTTTCAAACGTTTCATTATTCAGTGTGACTGAAAAACCTTCTCCATTTTTTGCAATTTTGGACACTCGACCGCCTTGTTTAATATCAACGACATCTCCTGCGTAGGCGCGTAGATGTGCCTCTAAATTTTTAGATAATTCAGCACCGCTAATTTTCATAGTTCCAATCCAGTTTTCAATTCCTTCAGATACGGTACTTTGTCCTTTAAAATTTTCAGTAATAAAAAGAGTCTTTAGTTTTTTTCGACTAGCATACACACCTGCGGCAACACCTGCTGGTCCTCCTCCGATAATTGTTAAATCATATGTCATAGTTGAAATATTCTAACATAAAATCAAAAACAGCGGCGACTCCCCAAGGTGGGAAGTCGCCGCGTGAGTTTTTCATTCGGTCGGCCATCAGGCCTCCGATGGCTGAGCTTGGGGTTTTTCGAGGATCCCCCGCAGACGAATATACATGCAGAAGGGGGATGGTGTCCGTAGGTGTCCACGAGTAGCTGCGTCGTATTCGCTCTCATCGGCAGCCAGGTTGCGTTCCTCCGCAACCATCCTGGCGTAATGGAACCTTTCGTCGGCTTTTCGCCAGTCTTCGTCTTCCATTTGGAATCCGCTGGTCCACTTGAGTTCCAGCAAGCGCTCGTGGACCTTTTGTTGCAATAGCCTTTCATTCTTTAAGGTTTGAGCGCTTGGTGTGAATGTGACCCTGAACTTTTTCCAATACCCGATCACCGTGTCCGCCCAAGAAAGGTCACCCTTCTCTTCATAGGTGTGTACTGCCATGAAGAGGCAGAAGGCTGACCCGATCACCAAAAGGTAATTGTACCCGGGGTAGTGGTTACGGTGGACCGCCCATAACGAGATGAGGGCGAGCACAGTGATGCAACCGAAGAGTGCCGTATAAAGATGAGCCACACTCTTGAGGTGATTTTGTGCCCTCCGGAGCAGTGCCTTGCCGATATCGTCTCCCAAACCACAGATGGCGAGGAAGCCCTGGATTTCTCCACTTAGCGCGAGTTCAAGGAATTCCAGAATTTCCCAGCGCGCAGGTTGTTTCGTGTTCATGTTCTTTTGAATGCCTAGGGTGTTCGGACAATAAGGATTAAGACCTAGCGTCAGCCAGATAAAAACCGATGTGAAGACCGCTCGGGTCAGCCACACCATTTTGACTTATTTCAGTCTCGGTGCGGCAGCCGATTCCGTCACAAAGAATACAATATTTATATGTTTAGTCAACAAAGCCTATTTGAGCTTTGAACGTCGCAGGAAAGCTGGAATTGCATTCCAATCATCATCGTCTTTGTCGTTCTTCTTTTTATCAGCGTCTAATTTACTTGAGATTGTAGAATTAGCAGTTGGTTGTTCAAAAGAATTATTAGCTCCTAGTGGTACAGAATTAAAAATTCTTCCACGCTCTTTGTCGTCTTTGTTTTCAGTCTTATCGTTCTTGATCATACTGATATTGAAACTGCCATTTTGTTGGACTGGATTAACCGGTGCTTCAGCGTTATCGAACAGGCTCTTTTTGATTGCTTCTGAATTTGGAAAGTTAGCTGCAATAACAGTGATACGAAGTTCATTCTTTTTCAAACGTTCGTCACGAACTGTGCCAAAAATAATTTTAGCGTTTGGATCAACCGATTCTGTAATAATTTTAGCGGCTTCTTGAATTTCCCACATAGTAAGGTCCTCGCCACCAGCGATAGAGAAGAGGACACCTTTTGCTCCGTGAATAGAGACATCAAGAAGGGGAGAGCTGATTGCGCTTCGGGCTGCTTCTTCTGCGCGTTTTTCACCACTAGCTGTTCCAATACCCATAAGGGCAGAACCTGCGTTTTCAAGAACCGCACGAATGTCCGCGAAGTCAATGTTACCAACAGTACCTGGCATAGTAATCAATTCTGAAATACCTTCAACTGCTTGTTTTAAAACCTCATCACACATTCCAAAGGCTTGTTTAGCGGTAGTGTCTTTTGAAACTGTGGCCATCAATCTGTCGTTTGGAATAACGACGAGTGCATCAACTGATCTAGCGAGTTCTGAAAGACCTTGTTCGGCCAAGCGCATGCGCTGTTGTCCTTCGAATGAAAAAGGCTTTGTCACCACTGCAACAGTGAGTGCTCCCATCTCTTTTGAAATTTTAGCGATAACTGGAGAGGCACCGGTACATGTCCCACCACCAAGTCCACCTGCCACGAATACCATATCAGAGTTTTTTAAAGCCTCTTGGATTTCTTCTTTGGTTTCTTCGGCTGCTTTTTTTCCAACTTCAGGATTCATACCTGCACCTAGGCCTTTAGTTAAATTTTTTCCAATGTGAATTTTTTTCTTTGAGAGAGCGTGATGAAGGTCTTGCGCATCTGTATTAATCGCGAGGAAATCTACGCCTTTCACTTTGGAATTGATCATGTGATTGATCGCATTTTTTCCTGAACCGCCAACCCCAACGACTTTAATGCGAGCAAATGTTTCGACTTCTGGTTTAACTTGGGGCATAGATTTTATAGAGTATATTTAATGTATAGGATAACCTTGGCTTTTTAAAAAGCCTTCTTGTCTGATAATTTTACGATTCTTGCTGATCTTTTTCATGTATACCCTTACTCTTTCGAGTCTTCCCAAGGAATATAAAGAAATAATCAAGAACTGCCTATGGGGCTATCATATCATGTCTATAGGAGAGGGCAATATTAGCCCTATTTTTAATAAAGTCATTTTTTTCATGCAATTGTGTAATAGAACAACTAACCCAACGGCTTGTCAATCAGGAGAATATACTCAGATTATTATTAAGAGACAATTAAATTTATAAAAAAGAATGAATAAAAATATTATCATTGGGATATTAGTAGCGGTTGTTGTGGTCGGGGGGTTGGGTTATTGGTCAATTAAAAACAGTGAAAATTCTGCTACAGGAACTTCAACAGTGACAGTAGTAAACACTAATGACACTACTGATACATCGAATAATCTTCCGAAAGTAGCAGTACTGCAGCCTGCACAACCGAGCGTTACCACAGCTTCTTCTGTTGGAACAACAGATACAACTGCAATAGTGACTGGAACTGTTAAATCAAACGGGGCCCCGACAACGTATTGGTTCGAGTATGGCAAGACCTCTGATATGGGAAGTAAAACAGCAAGTCAAACAATAGGTTCAGGTTATGTCTTAATCCAAACTCCTGCCTACATTTCAAATTTAACAAAGGATACAACTTATTATTTTAGATTGGTGGCAGAAAATAGGTTGGGAAGAGTAGAGGGTAATCAATTTACATTTAAGACTACTGTTGGTACCCCAGTACCAGTAGGCAGTGCGCCAATTGCCAAAACTCTTTCAGCAACAGTAATTTCTCAAACGACTGCTAACATAAATGGTGAGGTCACTCCAAATAAAACTGATACTCAATATTGGTTTGAATACGGAAATACATCTGAACTAGGAAATACTTCATCTATTGCATCTGTCGGGTCAGGTAACAGTAAGGTTTCTGTCTCTACTTCTCTGGTTAGTCTAGAACCTGCTACCACTTATTACTTTAGATTAAATGCTCAGAACAGATTTGGAACAATTAATGGATCAATCTTTAGTTTTAAAACAGACGGTCCGGCTGCAGTCAGTGCACCAAAAGTGACCACAAATAATGCCACAGGGGTGAGTGCAACGACCGTCTCTCTTCATGGGTCGCTTAATCCAAACGGGGCACAGACTTCTTATTGGTTTGAATACAGTACTGATTCATTATTGAGCTCAGTCTTACTTCACTCAACAGACAAAATTACTTTGAGTGCAGGTAGAAACATAACATCGGTCAGAGAAGATATTACAGATTTGGCTTCAAAAACAACTTATTATTTTCGCCTAGTGGCTGAGAACAGTCAGGGGATAGTAAGAGGAGATAATATGTCGTTTAAAACAAAATAGATACCTAATTCACTAAATAAAAACAGCCAAGAATTTCTTGGCTGTTTTTATTTACTAAAGTTGTTTTAATCTTAAGGCAAAAATTGCTTGATCCACTTCCACACAGTGTGTCGGGTTTTGCCGATGATGCGCATACCCTCCTTGATGTCTACTGTGTTTTCATCTTCTGAATTAAGTCCCAAGATGCCAAGTCCGTAGGCGACTACCCATTCAGTTTGTTTTTCGTGAACGTATTTAAAAGCGCTTTCATATTTTATCGTTGCGCATTTTGAAGGGAGGTGAAGGGCAGATCGTGCTGCTTGTTCAATTCCGACAAGTGATGACCCGCCACCGATCATGATAATACCAGCTGGAAGGAGACCGCTACGATCAATCTTTTTTAAATGCGCGTCTATCAATTCGAAAATATCCGATAGACGCGCTTCAATAATCCCGTCTAACTTTTTACGAGAAATCACTGGGGCGTTTGGTGCGTGAGTTTTAACCAACTCGGCTTCTTCTAATGAAATTTGCAAACCAAGTGCGATATCATTTGTGATATCAGTTGAACCGATCGGGAAGACTTCAAGTGAAATTGGAATATTATTTTCGAACACAATCATTGAAGTGGTCTCTGCGCCGATATTCACCAGTACACACCCTGCAATTTTCTGAGTTTTATTTAATGCAACCAAGCTGGATGCCATCGGTGATGCCACTACATCTTCGATTTCAATTCCAGCTTCTTCAACGGCCAGTAACATGTCGGTCAAGTGATGTGTCTGACATGTAATATATAGAACACGAGCTTCAAGTCGAATACCTTTCATGCCTTGTGGCCTACCAAGCACACGCTTTCCGTCCACTCGATATTCCAAAGCAACACTATGAATAATTTTTCGATTATTGATATACGCTGCTGGTAATTCTTTTTCACTTTCCTCAATCGCTCTACGAACATCGAGGTCTGTAATTTCGCTATCAGCTTTGGTAGTGTTCACAACACCGACACCAATAATCGCAGAGAGACCGACGCCTCCGACTGAAAGGTACGCTTTTCTAATTTTCAAACCTGAATTTTTTTCACAGTGAGCAACTGCGGTGCGAATGCTTTTAGCTACTTCTCCAATGTTAGCAATGTATCCATGACGAATACCTTTTGATTCAGATGTTCCATAGCCAATTACTTTGGGTAAAATACCCACATTGTTTTCATCCAGACGTTCAACGGCGATCACTTTAACGCTGCTTGTTCCAATATCTATTCCGATTGATGTGTTGCGGCCGCTTGCCATTTTATATTTGTGCTGAAGGTGTAAAGAAACGCAGGGAACGACCAATTTTATTTTTATATTTTGAAAGCCTTGCGAATTTTCTCTTCTTCGCTATCCATTCTACTACTATGATCGAATCCTTTCAAATGAAACAAACCGTGGATAAAAATAAATTTTAAGTAATTATCAAAAGTACGCTCAAAGAGGGGCGCCTTTTGTCTGGCTTTGTCAGGATTAATTAGAATTTCTCCCACATTTTTGTCTACGTTAAAAGAGAGAATATCGGTAGCGTAGTCTTTTTTTCGATACGTGAGATTTAGAGTTCGCATTTTTTTTGTCCCGATAAATGCAAGATTAACTTCAAAATTTTTCCCAAGAACTTTGTTTTTTATTTCAGTAAAAAGCGCCCCACTTACTTTTGGCGCGCTTTTTACAGTTGATGAAATTGAGACCAACATTGAAATTACTTGCGACGAGTCTTTACAGGAAGTTTTCCAAGCTTTGCGAGTTTTTCGTATTCACCTTTTCTTCGGAGTCTTTCAAGACGAGCCATTTTTGTCTTGTAATGAGAAAGAGTGCGTTCTGCATAGCGGATTCCACGAACTCGAGGTAGGACACCTGAGTCGTTCATACGCTTGCTGAAACGACGAAGAACCGAAGCTGGGCTTTCTGCCTGGTTTTTTTCGATTGCTACATTGATTGCCATAGGGTTACAAATGTAGCATAGGAGAGTTCGTTTATCAAGTAGTAATATCTGATATAATATCAGCCATGATCCTCTTCATCATCTCCTTTATCGCTGGGGTTCTTACAATTTTGGCACCATGTACCTTGCCACTGTTGCCACTTATGGTGGGAAGTTCACTCGCCGGAGGAGGTGAATCTGCGTCCACGAATAAAAAGAAGGCGGTAACTATTGCGGTCTCTTTGGGGATATCGATTATTCTTTTTACTTTTATCCTGAAAGTGAGTACCGCCTTTGTTTCAATTCCGCAAAATACCTGGTCAATCATTTCAGGCTTAATAATCATTATATTTGGTTTAGTGACGATCTTTCCAACATTGTGGGAAAAAATTCCATTTATTTCAAAATTAAGTATTAGTTCAAATAAACTATTGGGGTCTGGTTACCAAAAGAAAAATTTCTTAGGAGACGTTATTATTGGCGCGTCTCTGGGTCCTGTTTTTTCAACATGTAGTCCGACATATTTCGTAATTCTTGCGACAGTGTTGCCTCAGTCACTAGCCGCAGGGTTTGTAGACTTGTTAGCGTATGCTGTTGGACTATCCGGAATGGTCCTTGTTGTTGCATTTCTTGGTCAAAAGATTGTTAATCGCTTAGGTGTCCTATCTGATCCAAAGGGAATATTCAAAAAAGTTTTGGGAATAATCTTTCTTGCGTTGGGTATTTTAATTATTTTTGGCATTGATAAAACAATTGAAGCGAATCTGTTGAATTCAGGACTATTTGATATTACAAAAGTAGAACAAAAATTGTTGAACTACACCTCAGGTGTTGGGGTACAGACATGTAATGCCTCAAGTTGTTTTCCAGCTACATCTTCTGTAGCTACACAGGATGTGTCGAGTTCAACTAAACCTGCAGCAAAGCAGTCAAAAGCAAATCTACCTGCTAGGCCACATGGAATACCTGCTCCCGAAATTACAAATCCAAGTGGATACGTTAATACAAACGGACAGACGATTACCATTTCACAATTTAGAGGCAAAAAAATTGTTCTGATTGATTTCTGGACATACAGTTGTATTAACTGTCAGCGTAGCTTGCCGTATGTAAATGCCTGGTATGACAAATACAAGGATCAAGGTTTAGAGATTATTGGAATCCACACACCAGAATTTGCTTTTGAAAAAGTGCAATCAAATGTAGAAAATGCAGTCAAAAAACTTGGAGTGAAATATCCAGTGGTGATGGATAATGATTATGGAACGTGGGGAGCTTTCAATAACAATTCATGGCCACGAAAATATTTGATCGATGAAAATGGAGAAATTATTTATGATCATGTTGGTGAAGGGGAATATGATGCGACCGAATTGGTAATTCAGAATGCGTTACAAAATTTACACGCTGCAAAGGGGGATGACATGAATATTTCAAAAGGAATTGTGGCACCGGAAAATGCGGTCAATCCCAATTCGATAAAAGTTGGCAGTCCAGAAGTTTATTTTGGTTCTGGCCGTAACCAGTTTTTAGCCAACGGAACACAAGGCGTGGATGGAGTTCAAGAATTGTATGCACCAGATACATCAACACAAAGCAATTCGGTGATATTTAAAAACCAACTTTATTTGGGTGGAACTTGGAACTTTCAGAAAGAGTATGCGGAAGGGCAGGGTCCTTCAAAAATTATTTTTGACTATAGTGCAAAAAATGTCTACATGGTTGCCAGTTCAGATACACCAATCACTTTGCACATATATATAGATGGTGTGAAGAACAAAGACATCGTTGTGTCTGGGAATACTCTTTACACATTAGTAGAGGGGACCCAATACGGAGAACACTTGATTCAAATTGAAACAGACAGGGCAGGGTTGAAGGCTTTTACGTTTACTTTTGGATAAAAGAGCCTAAAACAAAGGGTATTTATGGGTACCCCTTGCTTTTTATAGATATATATGTTAATATAAGAAATGAAAGGGTGGGCAGTAAATGCCCGCTTTTTTGATTCAAAACAAAGAAAACACCCACACGTCCTATGACAACAAAAAACCTGTGGCGGCTTGCATACGTGCTTGCCGCCGCCCTCGTGATTGGGGGAGCCTCGTGCTTCTTCTCTTCACCCTCACCGGCGCCCGTCTCGCAAGAGATTGTCGCTGTCGAAGAAACTACCCAAAAATCAACCCCAACCCAGAACACGGGGACGGAGGAAACGGCGTCAAACCAAATTACGATGTCCGTCCATTTCTCCGTCGCGCAGCACGCAGAGCAGAGAAAGTGAAACCCAACGCAGCAAACACACAGCAACACTAAAATGAAAAAACTCCACGCACTCCTCGCGCTCTTCATGAGCGCCGTCATTCCGGCAACGCATGCCGACCAACCGACTCAGATGCTTGGCGCCGAGGTCTTCTCCGCGACAAAGTCTCCGTCGGATCTGAGAGCCCATGCACTCCGCATGGTCACTCAAGGACATGCCGACGTCGGTGCAAATGGCATCAAGCCGCTCGCACCCAACGGCATCAACACGGTGGTTGCAGGAAACACACCGAACGCCATCATGGCAAGTCTGTCCGCGTACAAATTCACCTTTTCTCTGCTCGACCCGAGCAAGGACCAGGTCTGGATCAACGCCGGGCTGACCATGCCGATGACCAACAGCCAGTATCAGTACACGTATCAGTACCAGCTGTTTTCGGGAGGCGGATGGGGGCAAGTGGTGAAGGACTCGAGCGGTAAGCTCGCTGTCCCGACACCCGACATTCCTATGTACCTGAATTACAAAGTCCCGATCCCGGTCTCAAGCGACGTTCAATGGGTGTCGCTCTACTACCGAGACAGCAACGGCGGGTACGTGCAGTGGCAAGACAATGTGACAGTCCAAGACGGCTACATGTTGTTCCCATCTGAATACGCCGGCAAGGCGGGTCAGTTGGTCCTCTTCAAAAAGGACGGTACCTCACAGGTCGTTGACATCCAAACCGGCGCAGAAGTTCTGTCCCAATTGGTGACAACAAGCGGCAAGATGGGTTTGACGAACTACCAGGAAACGGACGACGCGAGTCTTCCGCTTCCGACGGCTACCCAACCAAATTGGCTGTACGTGCCCTTCGTTGTCGCCGGTTCGCGTTCCTCATCGGACGCTCCTGTGGTCCGCGTCAAACTCAAGGCAGTGCGGGTCATCGACATTATCGGCGCGACCGCAAGTTATGCCGGTAAGGTCGAGAAGCCTGTTATCACCGCGACCGGGCCCCATGGCCAGATTGTGAAGGGGACACCTGTGACGGACGGCACGGTCAGTATTTTGCCCGACGAAGCAGGAGACTGGGACGTCACGTTCGATTATCCGACTCTGTTCGGAGAAGACGTCCCGCCTCAGTCCCCATGGGACAATAGCGGTGGGGGCAAGGGCTAACCGACAGCCACAGGAAAAGTACACGTGATCCTCGCCACCCTGGCGAGGTCACTCAAGCCGCGGCGTCAGATTCATTCTGGCGTCGCGGTTTTCCTTATGTTTTTTACTTTACTACAACACTCTTTTCGACTTGACAAGTATAGGAAAAAGTAATATTTTCACAGTATGAAAACTCTACAAAAAAGCAAAAACGGCTTATTTTCAGGCTTTTTAGCACTGTCAGCGGCCCTTATTTTCACTTTCGGATTCAGCGGGACTGCTTTGGCTTCAACTCCATATTTAAGTATTTCTAACTCTGGAAACAACCTCCTGCAGGTGAATGTTACTAATGCTGATCCAAATTCAGCAATTACTTTATATTATGGACAGTCATCAGGTTCAGGAGTTTACGCGGCCACACTAGGAACAACAAACTCTTCAGGATATTTTTCAACAACATTAAATCAGAGTTCATATTCTATCCCGCAAAATAGTTACGTGTATGTAATGGTAAATGGACAATCTTCATCATCAGTTTTGTGGCCTTACAATAATAACAATGGGAACAATTATGGAAATATCACCTTGAGCCAGACAAGTTTGAATATGTCTTTCAATCAGTCAGCAAGTGTCAGTATCTATGGTGGTAACGGTTCATATTATGTTTCAAATAATTCAAACTCAGGAATTGCTTCAGCGAGTGTTAGTGGTTCAAGTGTTAATTTGTACGCATACAGTGCGTACGGAAATACCACAATCACCGTGTGTAGTTACAACAACAGTGGATGTGCCACATTGTATGTGTATGTTCAATCAAATGCTAATAACAACCAGCCGACGTATGTCTCGCCAAGTACAATTAATTTAAATATTGGCCAAGGGCAGGCTGTCAGCATTTCTGGTTCCGGCTCTTACAACATTTCTAGTAATTCTAATCCAACTGCGATTTCGGCTTTAATATCAGGTAGTGTAGTAAATGTGTACGGTAGTGCACCTGGATCTGGAACTTTAAATATTTGTTCTACAACAACAGGAGGTTGTGCATCTTTGTATGTAGTTGTGGGTAATAGTTACTATAATTATAATAATGGTTACAACGGATACAATAATACTAACTACAACAATGGGTATAACAACGGATACGCATACAATAACACCTACTACAGTAACGGATACAATAATGGAAACTATAATACATATTACAATCATCAACCTGGGTATGTGCTAGGTGCTTCAACTGACACCCCTTACTATTCCTCAGTCTCTTCAACTAGGGGCTCACGTTCACAGGTTTACCTCAATCAAGTTCCTGCAACGGGTATTTCATTCGCTAGTTTAAAAACTATTCTGTTCTCGGTTGGATTAATTATTTGGAGTTTATTTGCTGCATACATATTCATGGCTAAACAGCGAAGACGAGAATTGCGAAGATAAGTAATCAATTAAAAATCGCTAGGCTAGCATGTTATAATCTTTATCTATGAGTTTTTTCAGCATTCTTAAAAAATATAAATGGTGGGTAATAGCGGTCTCTGTTTTTGGTATTGCTGCGAATGGTTTGGCTGTATATGTTCCGCGATACTCGGGTTCTATTATCGATAGTTCAGTCAGTAAGTCAGGAGTGGTTAATGTTGTGATGGCGAATTCTGGAATCAAAGGTCTTATGATTTTAGTGATTAGTACTTTCGTGATAGCTATCATCCAGATTTGTATTTCAACTTATTTTTCAGAAAAAGTTGGAAAGGATTTACGATTGGAACTGGTAGAAAAGATAGGTGATCAAACATATGATTATGTATCGACTTCGACACCGGGACGTCTCATGACAGTTATGACTTCAGACGTAAGTGCGGTGCAGGACGTTATGTCGCAAGGATTGGTAGTAATGTTAGGGGCCTTTATTACTTTGGGTGGAAGTATTATTTCACTACTCACATTAAATTTTAAAATCGGTCTGTACACTATTTCAGTTATTCCACTTTTGATTATTGCATTTGCCGTTATTTTTCGAAACTTAGGAGGGATGTTTCGTAAACGTCAGGAAACTGTTGAAAAGATTAATGCAGTGATCAATGAAAGTATTATTGGGTCAGCTTTGGTTCGTGTCTTGAATTCCTCAAAAGACGAAGAGGTAAAATTTAATACCAGTAATACTTTGTCGAAAAATGTTGGTCTGTCAATTGTGAACGGTATAGCATCACTTATACCAGTGGTGACGCTTTTGGCTAATGCCTCGATCATTATTATTTTGTGGTTTGGAGGACACGCAGTAGTGGGTGGAAGTATGACGTTAGGGCAATTGAGTGCGTTTTTGTCCTACTCTTTGTTGTTTATTTGGCCGCTCTTCGTGTTGTCATTTGTGGGTACACAGATTTCAAGCGGAGTGATTTCACTAAAACGTATTTCAGATGTGACCAATGCTCCAGTGGTTAAAAGTAATGGAACTTTCAAGGGAGATATTGTTGGAGATATCGAATTTAAAAATGTCAGTTTGGTCTATACAAATGATAAGGGGGATCAGGTGAATGTGCTTAAAAATATTTCATTTAAAATACATGCCAAAACCAAAAACGCTATTGTCGGTCCAACGGGTGCAGGGAAGACGCAGATTTTTTACTTGATTGCTGGATTAGTTCGTCCAACTAGTGGGGAAATTTACATTGATGGTAGGCCTATCTCTGAATTTGATCCTGATGTCTTGGTCTCGCACATGGGGCTTGTGTTTCAGGACAGTATTCTATTCAACGTGTCGTTAAGAGAAAATATTTCTTTTGCAGCGACGGCTTCTGCTGAAGGAGATAACGAAGAAAGTATTAACAAGGCGATTGATACGGCAGAACTGCGAGGTTTGGTGAATGAGCTGGGGGCTAAAGGGTTGGACACTAATGTAAGTGAGCGCGGGACCAGCCTCTCGGGTGGTCAAAAACAACGCGTCATGTTGGCCCGCGCTCTCACTGTTAGTCCCAAGGTCTTGTTATTAGATGATTTTACAGCACGTGTGGATCGTGCCACTGAGGCGCAGATTCTTCATAATGTAGAGAAAAATTATCCAGATTTGACTCTCGTTTCTATTACTCAAAAAGTGGAGACCATCACGCACTACGATCAAATTATTGTGGTGATGGAAGGAGAGATGCTCGCTCAGGGGACACATGATGAACTTTCAAAAAAATCATTCGAGTATCAACAAATTATAGAGTCTCAGAAAACAACGAACACAGTTTCTTCAGATGATGCTAAATAAAAATTCTATGGAAAAAACATTAACCTACAAATTAAATAGCGGTAAAGAAAAAGACTCGGGTCCGAAACGGAAAAGTGCATTTGCCAGTTTCAAAGAATTTTATACATATATCAAGGAAGACAGGGGCCGAATGATTGTGTCATTTACCCTCATTGTGTTAAGCGCGGGTGCTGGTATTGTCACTCCGTATATCATCGCCAAGATTATTGATATCTATATTGCGAGTGGAAAGATTGAAGGTTTGGGCCGAATCATTTCGTATCTTATTGTATTTTATATGTGTACCAGTGTGATCGGGTATTTTCAAGAAAAGAATTTAGGAGCGGTGTCGCAGAGAACTCTTTTTAGATTGCGCCAGGCTTTGTTTTTAAAACTGCAAAATTTACCAATTGCATTTTTTACACAAAATAAAGCCGGGGATTTGATGTCACGTATCAACAACGATACTGAAAAGTTGAATAACTTTTTATCACAAACCATATCACGTTTGATGTCGGGCGGTATGGTGACTTTGGGTATTGGTGTGTTTTTGCTTTGTATAAATACCAAATTGGCTTTGGTGATGTTGTCGTCGGTCCTCCTTCTTGTCATTATTACGACAGTGCTGGCACCAACCTTAGAGCGTCTTAGTAAAAAATCGCTACAAGCAATCGGTGCTTTGTCCGCTTCCTTACAGGAAAATATTTTTAACTTCAGAGTGGTTATTGCGTTTAATAAGAGATCTTATTTTAAAAAGCAGGTTAAAGAGGCAACAGAGGCTACTTTTAAAGCGGGCGTTAGATCGAATTCACTTAACAAATTGTTCGAACCGATATACGACTTGGCCAGCGGAATCGCCATGTTAACTGTCATTTGGTATGGACTTAGTTTGGTTGGAAGTAATCAAGTGACCCTTGGCGTGCTCATCGGTTTTATTATTTATACCCAGAGATTTTACGATCCACTGAGAACTCTAGCCACTCTGTTTGCGAACGTTCAGCAAGCTTTGGCCTCGTGGTCTCGTATTAGTGAAGTGTTGGCACTCACTTCAAATCTCAGAGTGTTATATCATCATGCACAAGCAAAATCATCTGAATTGTCAGGGCATCTTCTTGAAATTCGAAATGTTTCATTTAAATACGAAGAAAGTGGACTTGTTCTAGAAAAAATTAATCTCGTGTTTGATAAGGGAAAAACATACGCATTGGTTGGTCCAACAGGTGGTGGAAAATCAACCTTAGCTAGTTTAATTGCCAGACTTTACGATCCAACCGAAGGAGAAATTTTTCTTGAAGGAAAAGATATTCGAACGTTTACTCACAATGTCTTAGCAAATAAAATCAGTGTTATTTTGCAAGACCCTATTTTGTTTACCGGCACTGTGGCAGAAAATATTAAATATGGAAATGAGGAATTTGCAAATTACTCGGATGCTGACATGGAAAAGGTCTTGGTTGAGAGGGGATTTGTCGATGTGTTAAAGCGTTTTGAAAAAGGTCTTTCGACTGCAGTTTCGCAAAGCTCTGGCTCGGGACTGAGTCTTGGTCAAAAACAATTGATCTCATTTATGCGAGCCGTGCTACGTCAGCCAGAACTTTTAATTCTGGATGAAGCGACCGCAAATATTGATACCATTACCGAGAACTTTTTAAATGAAAGTTTGAACAAGTTGCCTGCTGATACAACAAAAATTATCATCGCTCACCGATTAAATACCATTAAAGAGGCAGATGAGATTATGTTTGTGAATGGTCACCATGTAGTGAAGGCAGGAAATTTCCATGAAGCGGTGGATTTGATTGAGAAAGCGAAAAGAAGTAGTTAGGGCTCTAAGTTTATGGAATTATCACACCATTTTCATGACCGTATGTGTCAGGATGACCTTCTTTGTCTAAATTTAGGAACGTCAGCCTTGTAGGCTTCATCTTTAAAAAAACAATGCCATCCTTTTCTAATCTTAAAACTGGGATTTGGTCTATACTATGAAAGTTAATTTTTTTTAATATTTTGTTAACAAAATCTTCATTATAATCGTATATCACCTCTGCTTCACCTTGAGCTTGGACATTAATTAGTGCAGGACCAAACCCAACTGTTATCGCGATGTTTTTATTTACCTCTATATCTTTTAATTTTTGTGAATTTTTTGCTGCCATAAAATAAAAATTGATGTCGTCGTCTATGCAATAGTACATTGTTGCAACATGGGGCTTATTTTCTGGTGATGTTGTGGCCACGGCTATGGTTACCTGATCATTTAAAAACCCAATAACTGCTTCCTTTAGTTTATCTTTGTTTATAAGGTTAGTATAACAAATCTATAAGAGTAAAAAAGCAAATAATATTGTATGATATTGTTTACATATGAGTAAAACACAAGCAATGGGTGTATTAATCGTCGCCCGTCACCATGAATCAGATTGGAATCACAAGGGGCTGTGGACGGGCATGAGGGATCGGCACCTTACGGAATACGGTTTTAAAAAGTCAGAAGAGATGGGTTTGCTTATAAATGAAATACAAATAAATCGTGCATTTGCATCAATGCAAGTACGTTCCATCGAAACACTATCCTCGATGCTTGAAGCTTTGGGACAATATCATGTACCCACTGAACATTCATTAGCATTAAATGAGAGGGATTACGGGGATTACACTGCAAAAAATAAATGGGAGATGGAAAAGATTCTGGGTGAAGACGGCTGGAACAATGTCAGAAGAGAATGGGATTGTCCGGTTCCTAATGGGGAGACTCTTAAAATGGTGTATGCTCGTGTGATACCATTTTTTCTAGAGTCAATATTGCCTCACCTAAGAAAAGGGGAAAATGTATTACTTGTGTCACACGGTAATGCTATTAGGGCTTTGATGAAATATATTGAGAATATATCAGACGATAAAGTCAAGGACCTTGAGATGCTTTTCGGTGCAGTATTAGTATATAAACTCGACTGGGACGGGCATTTAATTTCAAAAGATGTAAGAAAAACTCTTTCACAGGTTAATGCTTAAATGTTGCAACACAAAGGATAGTTATAGAAGCTGAAAAGCACGTTTCAAAAAAGGTCAAACTGCACCTGCTCAGTAGCCTTGTTTATTATTTTCTCTGACTTCTTAAAATATGATAATATTAAAAGCATGAAAAAGTCTCCCACTATAGTTCTCACCGGTGATCGCCCAACAGGACGTCTCCACCTTGGTCATTACGTTGGTTCAATTAAAAATCGTCTTATTCTAGAAAAGGAAGCCGACCAGGCTTTTTACATGATTGCAGACGTTCAGGCTCTCACCGATAATTTTAGTCATCCAGAAAAGGTCCATGATAATGTGTTAGAAGTAGCCTTAGACAACTTGGCTGTCGGTCTTGATCCTAAAAAAACTACTTTTTTTATTCAATCACAGATTCCTGAAATTGCCGAATTGACAGTAATGTTTTTGAATCTTGTCACTGTGGCGCGTCTGAAAAGGAATCCAACAGTGAAAAACGAAATGAATCAAAAAGGTTATGGAGAAGACGTGCCTGCTGGATTTTTAGCTTACCCGGTTAGTCAGGCCGGTGACATCCTTTTCTGTAAAGCTAATACCATTCCAGTGGGTGAAGATCAATTGCCGATCATTGAACAAGTGAACGAAATTGCGGACAAGTTTAATTCTTTATACGGAGAAACATTTGAAAAAGTAAAACCAATTTTGTCGGATACTTCACGCTTGGTTGGCATTGATGGAAATGCCAAGGCGAGTAAATCACTTAACAATGCAATTTATCTTGCTGATTCTAAAACAGAGATCGAGAAAAAGGTTATGGCCATGTACACCGATCCAGGACATATCCATGTGAAGGACCCAGGAAAAGTTGAAGGTAATGTGGTCTTCACCTATTTAGATATTTTTGACAAGGACAAAGAAGAAGTGGAAAAATTAAAAGCAGAGTATAGGAAGGGTGGGCTAGGGGATGTAATTATAAAGAAGCATCTCATTGAAGTATTGGAAAGCATTATTGGTCCGATTCGTGAACGCCGTGAAAAATTAGATCCAAAGGAAGTTTTAAAAACTCTAAAGGAGGGTTCAGAAAAAGTTCAAAAAATAGCTAAAGAGAATATGAAAGAGTTCAAAAAGGCCGTAAAAATTGACTATTTCTAGCTCCTTTACTTCCTCTTCCTTTCAATGTACACTGGTATCGTTCCTGAAGCTCTCTAGCCTAGTTGTAGTGTAAGTGAAAACTTCGCACAAAGTAGCACGAGACGGTCGTTAGGGATGTAAATTACACACAATTAGGAAATTCAATGGTAAAGAAAATATACGTTGGTAACCTTTCATGGGGTACTACAAATGAATCATTAAAAGCTGCTTTTTCAGAATTCGGAGATGTTGTTTCATCAATCGTTATGATTGACAAAATGACAGGACGATCACGAGGCTTCGGTTTCGTGGAAATGGAAGATGCGGCCGCTGATGCAGCAATTGCAGCTATGAACGGTAAGGAAGTTGATGGACGCGCTCTCATTGTAAATGAGGCTCGACCAAAGACAGATACTCCACCAGAAAGACGACCATATTCAAATGGTCCTCGCCGAGATAACGGTGGTATGGGAGGAGGCGGACGATTCTAATACAATCGAACGATTCTCATACAACAAAAAACATCACACTTGTTGTGGTGTTTTTTGTTGATTTTGCAAAATTTATGACCAAGTCACGAATCTACTGATTCGCGTCGCGCAGTGTCCATTGAAGCGCGACGATGTTATAATATGTGCATGACTCAGCACAGTGCCGTTAAATTTGTTGTCCATAAAATACATGCAAAGAATCATCCTGCAACAATTGCCGAGATGTTGTCACATATGGGATATGGTCGAGAGGAAATTGCTGATATCTTTATTCAAACTGGGCAACAGATTGACGGGTTTCATCAAGACTTGGTAGCGAATAATGATTTTTTACCTCCATTAAAATCACACCTCGATTTGTATTTTAAAAAGGGGAACATAGAAATCTTTGAATCAATGAATTTGCCTATTTCTATAAAAAAGGAAAGTGTCATAATTTTGCCACCACAATTTGAAAGAATGGAGCCTCAGTATCAGTCTGTTTTGCCACCATATCCGGCAATTTCAAAACATGTACGCGGAAGAGGCTTGGGGTATGGCATAGCGGTCACTCGACATGCGTTTGTATTTAAACTCTTGAATTCTCTGGCGATTGTTACTTTGGCAATTATTGTTGCTTACCTAAGCATCAGAGCTATTGATCCAAAGCATCAGTTTGAATCGCAGCTTCAATTGTCATATTGGATTGATAGATTGCATTCGGTCAATTCGATTCTCTTAGGAGCCATTATTGTTATCTTTGGGTTGTATATTTTCCAGCTTTTTACTAGACGTTTGCATGATGCAGGTTATAGTAAGTGGATGGTGATTTTTCTCTTCCTCCCAATATTGCCTTTCGTAACAGTCTTGCCAGCAGCAGATACGCAGACACTTTTGTTTATGTCTCTTCTACCAGCTGCCACTATATTTTTGATCTCGATATTAACACCTTCTCATTATAATAGGATATAATATACATATGGACACATTAATACACGCTGATATTTTCTTTTTTATTACCACTTGTGCACTAGTGCTCTTGACTATAATTGCAGCAGTCGCTTTGGTGTATGTAGTTTTTATTGCAAAAAATATTCACTATGTGGTGAAAAAAGTAAAAGAAGAAAGCGACAATATTTCTGGGGACATCGCTCATGCGCGACAAAAGATTAGGGATCAGGGTGTAAAGTTGGCATCACTCATGGCATTTCTTAAAACTATTATCAGTCTACGATCTACTAGAAAGGAAGCGCCTACTAAAAAGAAAAATACCAAAGCGTCCGAATCCAAAGTTGAAACAGATATTTCGGAAGATTTAAATTAATCACTTTTATAACAAACATAATGAAAACATCAACAAAAGCGGCGGGAATTATCGGGGCATTAACAGCGGCAGCATTAGGGGTTTATTTCTACTCTAAAACTCCAAAAGGTAAGAAAAAAATAGCGGACGTAAAGACCAAAACGAGCCTCTGGGCAAACTCAGCAAAACGTGATATTTTGAAGCACGTTAAAGAGCTAAAGGCCTTGAACCAAAAGGGCTACCACGCCGTGGTAGACACAGTTATGAAGAAGTATAAGGCAGTTAAAAAGCTGGCCCCAAAAGAAGTCGCCATGGTTTCTAAAGAGCTTAAAAAACACTGGACAAATGCAAAAAAAGAAATTACCAAAATCAATAACAAAGTCAAAGCCGACATCTTGGGGTAAGGTTGATGACTGGTATGATGATTATGTTGAAGATCCGGAGTCGTATCACCAAAAGGTGGTAGAGCCTAACTTGGTCAGACTAGTGGGTGATGTTGCAGATAAAAATCTACTGGATCTTGGATGTGGCCAGGGATATTTTTCACGTATGTTTGCTTCTAAAGGAGCAAATGTGTCAGGAATTGATATTAGCCCAGAACTAATTGAAAAAGCTAAAGAGCGTTCACAGTCGGTCACGACCAAGCATCCCATTGTATACGTAGTATCAGGAGCTGAAGACTTGTCTTCTTTGGTTGAACGATCTCAAGATGTGGTTATTTCTGTCCTGGCAACTCAAAACATGAGAGAACTCGACCAGGTCTTTGGTGAAGTTCGCCGAATTCTGCGCTCAAACGGTAGACTCATTCTTGTCTTGAATCATCCAACTTTTCGGGTACCACAAGATTCAGATTGGTATTTTGACCAAACAACTAAAAAACAAGGGAGGGTCGTCACTCGTTATTTATCTGAAGCAAGTGTCAAAATAGATATGCACCCGGGCAGTCTACAAAAAACATTTACGTATTCTTTCCACAGACCATTACAAGTTTTTATGAAGTGTCTTGCTAAAAACAACCTGGCCATTACGCGCCTAGAGGAATGGATTTCACACAAAGAAAGTGCCAATGGTCCTCGTAAGGAGGCTGAAGACAAGGCTCGAAAAGAAATTCCATTATTTATGTGCATAGAAGCCCGCATTCTAGTACAATAAAGCTACCTATTTATGAGTATATTCCGAGGACTTCTAATACTAATAGTCTTTTTTCTAGGGATCTACATTTTGAGAGATCCGTCTAGTTCAACTGGCTCAACTATCCAATCGGGGTATGTAAACCCATTTGTTCAATTTTTTAGAGATATTAAATCCTCGTCTACTAACCTCCCTGGTTTTTTAAAAAATGACAATCCCCAGCTCTTCAATATGTTCGGTTATGGAGGAGTAGATACAACTGTCCATTTACCAACTGCCACTTCATCTGCCTCAGGTGCATACAAAGGTGTGTCAACTTCGACGAAAAAAATAGCTACAGTCGTGGATACCACTAAGACTGATACTACTAAAAACACAATTGATTCAAAAATAAAAAATACAGTAGTCGTGTCTCAATCTGGTGACAGTAATGTTGAATTGTCTCCTGATGGAATTATTCAATATACAAATATCGAAAGATTGAAAGGAGGCCTGAAACCTATTGCAATCAACGATAGGCTTTCAAGGTCTGCCTCAAACAAACTACAAGATATTTTTGAAAAACAATATTTTGAACACATTTCTCCGTCTGGCGTTGGTGTCTCTGACCTTGCTAAACAAGCAGGCTATGACTATGTCGTAGTTGGAGAAAACCTGGCCTTGGGCAGTTTTGGCTCAAATCAGGCACTTTTGGCTGCTTGGATGGCAAGTCCTGGTCACAGGGCAAATATCATGGACCCTAGGTACCAAGACATTGGTGTTGCGGTAGGTAGAGGCATGTTCCAGGGTTCTTTGCAGTGGGTTGCAATACAGCACTTTGGAAAGCCATTAGCGGCCTGTGTTCACTTGGATCCAAGTCTAAAGACAACGATCGACGCAAACAAGGCCTACCTAGTTACACTGGAAGCAAAAATTAACGCATTAAAAACTCAACTAGAGACCTTGTCTGGCGCAGCATATCGAGAAAAGGCAGAAGAATACAACGATTCCGTTAAAGATTACAATGTCAGATTAATGAGCCTTCAAAGTGATGTCACCAAGTACAACAAGATGGCAGAAGAATTTAATGCGTGTATTGGTACTAATCCAAATTCTGCGAAAGAGTAGTCGTCAGGTATTATTGACGTAGTTCAAAGGTATAGCGTAGACCTCCGAGAAACACTATGATTCCAGTTATTAAAAACAAATATTGTGGACCAAGATAAGTAATTGCAAAGTAAGAAATGACTGGTATTACAAGGTAAGGAACAGAACGAGTCATGCGGAAGATGCTGACGTATGAAGCATTCTCGGTGCTGATGTGTCTAAAAAAGTAGCTTTCTGTAGACACTTCAACAAAGCTCGCGCCAATTCGTGAAATGAACAATAGTGCGGTCCACAGAATAAAGTTTTTCTCTACAATGAAAGACATTAAGATTGTCGCAATCGACATGATTAAAAAACCAGTCACCAAGACTTGCTTTTCATCATGCTTACGGTCTTCAATAGAGCCAAGAGGTATTTGGAACAAGATGAAAGGCAAGAGCATTATGCTAAACATGGTGCCAATCTCAGGCCAATTAAACCCTAAATCAAAGTAAAGGTGAATTGGCATGTAAATCGCCATGATTGCATAGAAGAAATGCAAAATAAGGTTATCTTTAAAGATATTCGATAAATTGATATCTTTAAAAAAAGTCTTTAAAGAAGTAAAGAAGGGTATTGTGGTATAGACAGGGTCTTCAAACTTTCTGAAATTCATTATCATGATAATGATAAATGGGATGAGGAAGATAGCAGAGATAAAGTATATTTTCCAGTATTCAGTTTTAGTGAGGATAATACCCACAATTATAGGGGCGATGGCGGTAGGAATGTTCATCATTGTTAAGTATGTTCCGCGAATACTTCCAGTACTTTCAATAGATGAAATCTTTTCTAAGAATATATCAAGTGTATATAAAAGAATCGGCGAAACGCTCTGATGGACAATAAATAGGCCAATCAATACCCAAGGAGTAGACATTGTGCCTATACCGAGGAGCACGGCTATTTCCAAGAAGCTCAGGTACAGTGTCAGTTTGAAGTTGCCATAACGAGAAAGAATTCTTGAAGCATTCATGAATATGACTATGTTCAAGAATGCACCGATGGCAAAAAACAAAGAGACATAGTTTTTACCTACCAGTGTCTCAATAAAAGATGAGTTAATAAAATAAACAAAGAAAAAATTAAAGGCTAAAAGGAGAGCCGAGACAAAAACAATTATGAAGTTTTTTGATTGCTTTATTTCACGCGCAAGATTTTCCATATGTCTTAATAACATTCTAACATAAAATAAAAAGGCGCACTTCATTGAAGTGCGCCTTTTTATTTTAAAACTTTAGATGCAGAGCATCACTGGAATCACGATCGGCTTCTTAGCAGTTTGCTGAAAGATAAACTTTGTCAGTGTTTCTGAAACTACGTCTTTAACGTAATCAATGTTGATAGGATACATACCTTCAGTGGCACGCTCCACTGTTCTCTTGATTAGATTACGACTCTCACGCAACAACTCTTGTGACTCTCTCAAATACACAGAGCCTCTAGAGATAATGTCCGGAGACTTCTTCAATTTACCCGTCGAAGCATTGATGAGACCCACTACTACATAGAAACCTTCCTGAGCTAGTACCTGTCGATCACGGATAACCACGTCTTGAACGTCACCGATGGTGAATCCGTCCACCATCACGGTGTTGTCAGGAGCTTTTACCGCCAACTTCACAATCTTTGATCCGTTATCTTGAATTTCGATAATGTTACAGTCGTCAGATACAATGACATTTTCTGGAGGCATACCTAATTGTACTGCCAATTCCGCATGTAATTTTAGACGATAGTGGTTACCGTGAATTGGAATAAAGAATTTAGGCTGAATTTTTCGGTGTAACCACTCGATTTCTCCACGGTTAGCATGACCAGTTGAGTGAATATAAAGATCAGATGTTCGATATTCAACAATTTTTGCACCAAGTCTCGCAAAGTTGTCCTTCAATTTTTCAACAGCTTTTTCGTTTCCAGGAATGATTGATGATGAAAGAAGTACCGTGTCACGATTGTTAATAATGACATACTTGTGATTTTTAAGAGACATGCGCATAAGAGCGGCAAATTCATCTCCTTGTGCACCAGTTGCCAAGACTACGATCTTGTCTGGCGGATATTGTGGCATGTCTTGTGAAGATATTACTGTGCCTTTCTGAATCTTGATGACACCGGCCTCAATACAAATATCGATGTTGGTTTTCATACTTCGTCCTTCGATAACCAGTTTTTTTCCGTATTTTTCACATGTCTCTACGACTTTAGCAATACGGTGAACATGAGATGCAAACATTCCCATGATCAAGCGGCCTTGAGAAGATTTGATAATTTCTTCAAGACTTTCGTGAACAATATGTTCAGGAGTTGAAAATCCAGGGTTTTCGATGTTAGTTGATTCACCTAAGAGTAGCAGGTTTTTCTGATCTTTGAATACACCATACGCCTTTTCTTCTTCGTCAGAGACTACGCCTTTGGTGTGTGTTAATTTAAAGTCACCTGGGGTAATAATATTTCCATAAGGAGTCTTGATAATAATACCAAGTGAATCTGGAATACTGTGAGTAACATTAAAGAATTCAACATTGATTCCACCGATAATTAACTTGTCAGTTGATTCAACCACTTTGTAATCAATAGGTGAGGCATGTGGAAATTCTGCCTGTCGCTTTTTAATCATAAGCGCAGTTAAATTTCTGGTGTACATCGGCGGATTACCAATTCTTTCCATGATGTAAGGAATACCTCCAACGTGGTCGAGGTGACCGTGAGTGATGATAATGGCGCGTACTCTATCTTTTCGTTCCTCTAGATATTTTGTATTTGGAATAATGTAGTCGATTCCAGGAGTATCTTCTTGTTTGAATTTAAAACCTGCATCAATGACGATAATGTCATTACCCATTTCAACCATAGTCATGTTCATACCGATTTCTTCTACTCCACCTAATGGAATAATACGGATGTTTCCAGGAGCTAGTGGTGGAATAACTGTGGCTTTCGGCTGTTGCATTTGACCATCAGCATCTTTGAATTGTCGTGGTGCCACAGTGTACGAACGGTTAGGTGAACGCATTGGTCGGCGTCCATTCTTGATTTTCATACTACTTAGGAAGTACGGCTTTGGTGCAGCAAGACCTGAGGTCATTGGTGCTTGAGAAGTGGGCGTAGGCATCTGTTGCGCTGGCTGCATAGGTCTAGGTGCAGGGGTTGCCGCTGGTCCTTGCTGAGGAGCGCCTTGTGGAGGGGCGACTCGGCGATCTGTCTGAGGTCTTCGGTTATTTCCAAAAGGCATGTAGGGAACGCGCTTAAAAGGACTTCGATTGTTATTATTTCGATTGTCTGGAGTATTTCCGTTCTGGTTGTTTGTTGTGTTGTTCATGTTTTTTTATGTGTGTCTGTTAATGTTATTTTATTAATTTTTTATTTAAATATGTGTAGGATTCTCCTCGTTCCCGTATACCAGTCGGTTACCTGATACAACCTTTCGTTACTTGCGTCGATCGAGTTGAGCTGGATTCCTTGGACAGAATGAGAGGTCAAGAATATATAATTGGGAGAATAGAGGAATATTGCTGGCATGTCGTTGGTAATTTCTTTGTTGATAGTGGCAAGAGTCGCTTGCTTGTCAGCCTCTGAGCTTAGTGCTCGAAGTTTTTCTACAGCCGCATCTACTTTTTTATTAGCATACATTGCCAAGTTCAAACCAAGATCCTTTTGTTGTGATGAGTGCCAGAATGGGTACAAATCTAAGTCTCTTCCTACGACTTGTCCAAAAAGGAGAACATCGTATTTTCGGGGCTTTATGACTTTGTCAGCCAGGTCTCCTGATTCATATATTTGGACGGTTACATCTACTCCAACTTTTTTCCATACAGCAGAAACGTATTCGGCGATGCTTTTTAGTTCAGGAGAATTAGAAGTTGAAATTGTAATCGCAAGGCGAGCATTTGATGTTTTCTTGTTGAGAGTTGTTTGTTTTTGGAGTACACCATCATCGCTTTTTTTCCAACCCTTATCTGTCAGTGTTTTTTGTGCCATAGCGATACGGTCATCCATTGAGATAGACGCACTTGAGGTGCTTGTAGTTGTGGCCATAATGCCAGCAGGAATAGGTGAATGTGTTTCTTGGCCTAAACCACTGCGTACTGTTTTTATAAGATCTGTTCTGTCTATGGCTTGGTCCAGAGCAGAGCGCACTTCAGGGTTAATTAAGATCGGAGCATTACTTTGATTAAAAAATAATGCATATGTACGAGGTAAGAGAGGCGCGTGGAGGTCAGCGTTATCCAATAATGCATCTTTATTTTTATTAAATGAATCAATTGAAATTCCAGCAAGAATATTCGCTTTTCCCGACGTCAGTGCTTTAATCGCTGTATCCTCGTCCTTATACATGTCAAAAATATATGTTCCAATCAATGGTTTCTGGCCGATGTACTTATCAAACGGAACTAGGCTGTATTCTGAGATAACACCAGGCTCTGATTCTTTGTAGGATCCGATTTTATAAGGTCCTGAACCGACAGGTTTTCTGTTCAAAGTGTCAATATCAAATGTGTCTACAGTGCTGCTGGCCCATAAATGTGAAGGTAAAATTCCTACAGTGAGGTTTTCAATAAAAGGTTCATATGATTGTGGTAAGGTAAATTGAATTGTTTGATCATCAATCTTTTTTACGTCGACTCCAGCCCAATTAGCAGCGATTGGACTTTTAATTGCAGGATCTTGAATTTTTTGAATTGTAAAAATCACATCGTCTGCAGTGAGAGGCGCACTATCTTGAAATTTCAAATTCTGTTTGAGCTTAACAGTGTAGATTAATCCATTATCAGATTTATTTACAGAGTCCGCCAGGTCATTCACAAGAACATTGTCTTTAGTTGGTTTTAACAAACCAGAGTAAATGACAGTAACCAAATCTTTGTCTACGTCACTGCGCGCAAGTACAGGATTAATAAAACGAGAGTAGTCGGTTGTCGCTTCGGTCACCGTCCCACCTTGTGCCGGCACTTCATTAGATATGGTTTCGTAACCATAATTCAAAATCTTGAAACCAGTCACTACAGCAATAAGAACCGCTATGATGAAAGCAATTTTTTCAAATACACTCAATACTTTGAAAACTTCTGACAGTTTTCTTTTAGGTTTAGTAGAGGATTTTGAATCTGTGGGCACGACTTCTGGTGAAGTTTCGGGCACCGGATTAGATAAATTTTCTTCGGACACTTTATTAGATGAGAATTAGTTAACAATAGTATTGAGGTAGCGGTAGGTGCACATTTCAGACACATACATAAGTGTCTAGTTGGCACATACTTGCATCAAAGAGAGGATAACGGATGTATTGTAATCTAGCGGAAGACTACTGGCAAGATTGTGGATAAAACAAACAAGAGTGCTATTACAATAGTGGCTATAAACATGAATTTTTCAGGTCCACGTCGTGTTCTCCATGATGAGACAGAGTCTGAGCTACCAAATGCACCTCCAGCTCCAGCTTCAGAATATTGAATCAAAATCGCAATTATTAACAGAAGGGATAAACCAATCTGTATATAAGGAAGCGCGATTGACAGAGCGGAATGGCCGGTCTGGGCAACGCTTGCCTGTACGTTTTGTATAGTAGTAGAAGCTGTTGAGCTTGAGGTTGACATGCGGGATATACTAGCACATTAGTCACTTTTAGGCTAGTCATCCAAAGAAAAAGTCCAGGCCTGTGCGGTGAGGCACGAAGCGCTGGACGTTTTTTTTGGGCCGATGGGGAAGGGTCGGCTAGTTGAGTTTCGATTCGATGATCTCGTCAGGTGTGTGGCGCGGAGCCTTTCCTTTACGATCCTTCGAAGGGTTGAGAAGTCTGTAGACTTCTTCCCAGGCTAGTAGTTCCCGGAGGGATGGTGTGCAGCGGTTGGCGGGCTTTTTTGTGGCTGTCATGGGCGGTGTAGTTGTGGGTTTTGTTGGACGGAATATTAAATTCAAGGTACGTCCAACTCTGGGCCAGATTATACCACGATAGCCTCTAATATGTCAATGATTTATACACCTAAAAAAGCCTTTTATTGCAAGCTTATTCCGTATATAATGTGCAAAGCATGATCGTCTTTATGAAGAACCAAGGTTTGAATTTGCTCTTAAAAATAATGGTTATTGTTGGTGTCGGGGTGATTATTTTTATTGCCGTCAATTCTTTGATGTTGGGAGGTGCTTCTAAAGATAAAAGAACTGATGTAACGCTGTCTAATAGTAATGGTGGGCAAGAGGCTGTGACTAAAAATACAGCTGATTCTGATTTGAACGCGACGAACACTCCAATCTCACGCGAAGAACTGGCTCAGGGTTTAAGCGTCCTCAGTTCGACCGATATTTCTATACCTAACTATCTCACTACCTCCCAATATGAAAAAATAATTGCTAGCAGTACCTTAAGCAAAGAGCAGGTCGCCGTGCATTTGGCAGGTGATGCTGGTAATGCAGACTATTCTCACATCCTTGGTCAGTTATTTCAAGCGGGTCCGGCTTTCTTAATGCGAGGTGGAGAGGCAGGTATTCAGATTTTTGTACCGTATATAGAAAATGTTCTTGATGACAACTTAGCTCCCCAGGGTAATAGCTTGGTTCGTGTCTATATAGACAGTATTACAGATAAGTCAGGCAAGAATATATTGAATACGAATAGCCCATTCGAGCAGAATAACTTTTTTAATCAACTTTCCTTTGCCGTTATACCTGCTCTTTCAGAACAAACTGATAAGTACTACAAAGCAGAAAGGACCTTACGTCTAAAAGGGGATCAAGTTTCGATTGTCCAAGACGTTAAGCAGATTTCTGGATCAGTTGTGTTAAATTTGCCCGTAGCGATGGCATCATCTACTTTATCTTTAGATCAGATCGTAACTAAATCGAAAATTAAGGTTGGCAATGTGCAGGTAGGTGTAACAAATATAAAAGATGGCGCCATGTACTTAGAAATTAAAGGAAGTGCAAAATCTATGATTTATGTTAAATGTTTTAATCAAAATGGCAGATTAATTGCTACTTCGGTAATTCCAGAGATTGACCCAGAAAAATTTGTAGGTTCCGGTTTTGATACACATAATATTGTTAACTTTGATTTGTCCGAACAAGTTGATCACGTAGAAGTCTATGCACCATCTCAGATTGTAAGTAAGAAATATCATTTTGCTATTTAAGCTTGGCGTAGTTATAATTAATGCATGAAAAAAACAATTCTTATTATATTGGCTGTATTCGTCATTATTGGTATTTACTTGGTTGGAAGTTATAACCATTTTATTGGCATGAAACAAGATGTTACCAGCAAGTGGGCTCAGGTGGAAAACCAGCTTCAAAGACGTTTTGATCTAGTTCCAAACCTTGTAGAAACTGTAAAAGGCCTTACTAAGCAAGAACAAACTGTGTTTGGTGAAATTGCCGATGCCCGCACTCGTTATGCTGGGGCACAGACTCAGTCAGATAAAGTTGCTGCTGCAAATCAATTCGAGTCCTCTATTGGTAGATTATTAGTTATTACAGAGAATTACCCAACGCTTGAATCATCAAAATTATTCTCTGATCTTATGATTCAATTGGAAGGAACTGAAAACCGCATTTCTGTTGAACGAAAGAATTATAACGATACTGTTCAGGTATACGATACAGCACTTCAGAGATTCCCAGGTGGTGTGGTGGGGAGAATGTTCGGATTTGCCCCGGCAGAGTATTTTCAGGTTTCCTCAGAAGCGAAACAAAATCCACAGGTAAAATTTTAAATAGAATATAAAAATGAAAAAATGTAGGCAAATATTATTTTTGGTTGCGACATTGTTTCTTTTTGTGACCTCTACTATATCTGTAAAGTCTGTATACGCGTATAAAAATCCTGGAGCACCTACTGGTTTTGCGGACGATTTTGCTGGAGTTATAGATCAGGATTCAGAACAGCAGTTAGAAAGTAGTTTGACTGAACTTGAACAGCAAACCGGAGTAGAATTTTCTGTTGTTACGGTAAAAAGTCTCGGTGGGGATACCATAGAAAATTTTGCTCACTCGCTCTTTCAGGACTGGGGAATTGGAGCAAAAGCTAGTAATAAAGGTCTGCTGCTTTTGATTGCTATAAAGGATCACAGGGCTAGATTTGAAGTGGGATATGGACTCGAAGGCACTTTGACAGATTTGCTTACTTCAAAAATTCAACAACAATACATGATTCCGCAGTTCAAGGCGGGTGATTATACAGGTGGAATAAAAGATGCGATTGGCCAGGTTGTAGGTATTTTGAAAGGAGATGTGTCAGTTGATACGTACCAAACTCCTGAAGTGGTGGATCAACCAGTCTATGTTCCTGTGAGTATTTGGTCAAAAATTACCAGTGACTTTTTTCCATTCTTTCTGTATTTAATATTTCCAAGTCTCATTTTCTTTTTTCAATTGATTGTCTACTCGATGGCTAGATCAAAATCATATTGGATGGGGGGAGCACTATTCGGAGGTGTTGGACTTACCGTGACTGAATTGCTCTTTGCCGGATTTTCCAATGCCGATCCATTTTCATTCTTTAAACTCGGAACAGTGGGCTTGGTGAGTGTCTTTTGTACCTGTCTCGGTTTGATTATTGACTATAGATTATCTAAAAAAGGAGTTACAGAGAAATCTTTTGCAGAATTTATCAAGAAGGGTAGTGCACAAACAGGAGGATCAAGTATTGGATTCCTGGATATATCTGACAGTACCTTTGGCGGAGATTCTTCGAGTGACAGTTTTGGCGGGTTTGGTGGAGGATCCTCTGGCGGTGGCGGATCAAGTAGTTCGTGGTAGTATATTTGTATGATAAAAGATCTATCAAGAGGAGGAGAAGGGGTAACAAACTCTGCACCTGAACCCGAGAAGACGGTTGAAATTTCAAGTAGAGAGGCAATTCAATTGGCGTGTGATCAGGCCAGAGAAACTTTTTTTGATATTTTTAAGGAGTCTCCTACCATGCTAGGAGGTAGCACTGAAGGTGATACTACGTGGATCACAAACTTTAACCATGTGGTCGGTGTAGTCATTCAGAATATCGAATCTCTATTAAAAATAGATGAATTTTCTGCTCAAGCAAAAACTGAATTATTACAATATAAAATAGAGCTTTATTCCTTAATTTTGAAATCAGAAGATGGGTTGGAACCATCGGACTTTCTTACATCTGAAAACAGAGAGAGGTTGGTTGGGTCTATTTCGGATATAGCCGGGGTGCTGGAGGGTATTGTGAAAGACGAGGTAGATCACTTGGATCTATAAACTGGAAAAAATAATTCTTTATGCTAGTATTACCCGCATGCGTAGGTGGTAGAGCGGTCAAATACAACAGACTGTAAATCTGTCGGCCATTGGCCTTCGAAGGTTCGAATCCTTCCCTACGCACCATTAAATCTCTAATTCCCGATAAGTCCGGGTGCGTAAAGCACTATCATTGATAGGGCGATAAGCACACAGAGAATAGTCCAGATAATTCTCATTCGCTTCTGAAATTTTGGATCGAATAACATGAGGTATATAATAGTACTTATATGCGAGAATTTCAAGACAGAAAAAATCGAAAGCCAAAAATCTATTCTTTGTGGGTGCTCTTTTCTCTACTTGTTATCGTGGCGTTGTTTGCTAAGGGTGTGATTAGTGTTTACGAAAAAGCTAAAAGTACCAAAGTTGACTTGAAACGTTTAGAGGCTCAAAAAACAGATGTTGAAAATCGCTACGACACAATATCTAAAGAGGCAAGCGTGCTAAAAACGAGCGATGGTGTCGAGTCCGCTATACGCGAAAAATTTGATGTAGCTAAAAAGGGAGAAGGCGTCATTGTTGTCGTTGATAAGACTATTGAACAACCGGTTCAAGAAAAAGGTTTTGTACAGAGGGTGTGGGACTCGGTCAAAGGGGTTTTTCAGTAAAACAAAAAAGTAGATTAGTACATGAGAGACCGGAATAAATTGTTTTAAAGGAATACATAAAACAATTTTTCCATTGACTCGGAACCCTTCGGGTTCTTCCGTCAGATCTCTCCTGTACTAACTACTTTTTTGTTATTGATATACAAGATGAAGAATTTTGGACACATCGACTGTGTCCTTATCTATATTAAAAGAAAAAAGACTAAGTTTTTTGAATTTAGTCTCAAATCTTTATGAATTATTTCTTACCTTTACTTGCTTTATCGCGATCGGTCTTTGATAGGTATTTCTTTCTTAGTCTGACGCTACTTGGAGTAATTTCTAGATATTCATCCGCATTCATAATTTCCAAACCTCTTTCAATCGTAACAGGGATTGGTGGAATCAAAATAGTGGCTTCATCAGTTCCAGAGGCACGCATGTTAGTTAACTGCTTTCCTTTAGTTGGGTTCACATCCATTTCTTCACCCTTAGATGTATTTCCAAGTACCATACCAACGTAGACTTCGGTACCGTGTCCTACATAGAGAACACCTCTTGTCTGTAAGTTGTCCAAGGCAAAGGCAACGGCTTTGCCATTCTCCATTGAAACCATTGATCCAACGGCCTTTCTTTCGATTACGCCTGCATATGGCTTAAACTCTGTAAAACGGCTCGACATAATTCCTTGACCTTTTGTGTCCACAACGAACTGGTTTCGATAACCCAAGAGACCTCGAGTTGGAATATCAAATGAAATACGAGAGGCACCGTGGTCGTTCGACTTCATAGATGTCATAACACCTTTTCTTTTACCTAGTCTGTCGATAACAACACCACTGAATTCATCTGGAGTATCGATAATCACTTCTTCGAACGGTTCCATTTTTGCTCCATTAATTTCCTTGATGATTACTTCTGGTTGAGAAACCTGAATTTCATAACCTTCACGTCTCATTTGTTCTAATAGAATAGCAATGTGAAGTTCACCTCGGCCGTACACTTTAAAATGTTCACCGCTGTCAAAATCAACTTTTAATCCAACGTTCACCTGTAATTCTTTTTCTAATCGGTCGCGAATTTGTCGAGTTGTAACAAATTTTCCTTCTTTTCCAGCAAATGGTGAGTCGTTTACTAGGAATGAAAGACAAATTGTTGGTTCATCGATTGTGATCGTTGGTAACATTTCGGAGTTTGCATCATTCGTGACAGTGTCACCAATGTAAATTTCTGGAAAACCAGCAATCATAACCACGTCTCCTTCGATGGCGTATTCGGCTTCTTTTCGTCCTGTACCTTCGAATGTGAATAGCTTTGTTACTTTTCCTGAGGTGACCTGACCATCAGGTTTTTTAATATATAATGTTTGACCGTTTTTGATCATACCTGTTCGGATACGAGCAATGGCGAGTCTGCCTAGGAAGTTGTCATATGCGAGGTTGAAAGGTTGAGCTTTCAATGTTTCAGACTTTGCCTTTTCTTCATCACCAGAAGCGACGGGGACATTTTCTAAAATAGTTTCAAATAGGGGATCAAAATTAGTAAATTCATCCGATAAGTTCTTCTTGGCCAAACTTTTTACACCAATAGCGTAAATCATTACGAAATCTAATTGGTCATCATTAGCACCTAATTCCAAAAATAGCTCTAACAATTCCTCGTGTACTCTTTCTGCGTTTGCCGCTGGCTTGTCTAACTTGTTCAATACAACAATTGGTTTGATACCAAGTTCAATAGACTTTTTTAGCACGAAACGTGTTTGGGGCATTGGGCCTTCCTGGGCATCCACTAATAACAACACTGAATCAATAGATCGGAGTACGCGTTCTACTTCTGAACCGAAGTCGGCGTGTCCCGGTGTGTCAATAATATTGATTTTGTGACCCTTGTAGTTAAGAGAACAGTTTTTGGCGTAAATGGTAATACCACGCTCTTGTTCAAGGTCGTTAGAGTCCATGCTGGCCCCGTCCTTAACCATTCCGGTGTAACGCATCATGGCGTCTACTAAAGTAGTTTTTCCGTGGTCCACGTGAGCGATGATTGCAATGTTTCGTATATCCATTCGAGTATCTGTGAGGCAATGCCTCAATAAAAAATTAACTGTTAATCACTACCTAATCAATCTAGTAAAAGAGACTAAATAAGTCGCAAAACTATATCAGAAAAAGACGATTGTAGCAACTGAGGGTAGGCGTTTAAATTGGATAGTTGCCGGAGGCAACAGTGCTGACGATACCCATTGTCAATTAATTGACAATGGGTGATCGGGAAGTGGGCCCAAGAAAATATTTTGATGTAACTTTATACTTCAGGTGAGTAGTCTCTTTTTGTCCTTATTTGTTGGCGTTATTTGACAATCATGTTAAAATGCTTTCTATGAAAAATCACCTGCAACGGTCACTTTCGTCCCTTGGACGCTTTATAAAAAACAAGAAATTTTCGATTCCAACCGCAATTATATTGATTGCTATCTTGTATTTTAGTCTTCGTTCAAACAACAATGCGTCTGTAAAAGCCCTCACTATTAAGCAGTCAGATTTCGTGCAGGAGGTTCGTCTCACTGGAAAGGTCGTGGCTCAGAGCAAGGTCAGTATGGGATTTGAAAGTTCAGGTAGAGTGGCTAATGTGAATGTGAAAGTGGGGGACACTGTTCAAAAAGGAAGGGTGTTGGCTTCAATATCAAATGGTGATTTGTATGCATCTGTTCAGCAAAAACAGGCACTTGTGGACGCTGAGGCGTCTAAGTTATCAGCTGTACAAAACGGTTCTCGACCTGAAGACATTTCAGTCGCACAAAGTGACGTAAACAACGCATCGGTTTTATCAGAGCAAAGTCTGCAGTCTCTCGTGGATCAAATCAAAGATTCATATTCAAAGTTTGACGATGTCTTAAGAAATAAAATTGATCAGTTATACAATAATCCTGATACGAATTATCCAGACGTAAAAAATTTTGACATTCCAGCAGATAATGCCAATTTACCAAACAAATTGAAAGTCGATCGCGTAAATGCTGGCCAGATAGATAAAACCTGGGCCACAAGAGTGTTGCAACTTTCAACAAATAATTTTAGTGATTCAAATTTGAACGATGCTCGCAGTAATTTGGCTACTATGCGAGATTTTCTAAGTGATCTATCCGTCGTAGTTGTTTCATTCCAAAGCAATCCAACTATTAGTCAGGCCAATATGCTTCAGTTCAAGAATGACATATCGGCAGCACGTTCTACCATTCTAGCTTCAATTATTAGCTTGAATACTGCAGAACAGAATTATCGAACGTCTACCGTCGCTTTGCAAAAATCACAGCAACAATTAAATCTTAAAAAGATTGGTGGTACAGCCGACGAAATCGCTACTCAGGTGGCACAGCTAAAAAGCGCTCAGGCCTCCCTGGCTAATTCATATGCGTTGCTATCTAAAACTCAGATTGTTGCGCCTTTTGATGGGGCAGTCACACGAGTGGATATTGATCCAGGCGAAATTGCTTCACCGAATACGGCAGTTATCGACATGATTGGCGGTGGACAATACAAAATTGAAAGTTACATTTCAGAATCAGATATTTCAAAAATGGCAGTTGGTCAGGCGGCGATTGTCACTTTGGATGCATATGGTAAAGATCAAAAATTTAGCGCCAAGGTTGCATTGGTGGATCAAAGCGAGACTATTATTGATGGGGTATCGACTTATAAAACTACATTTGTCTTTGATACCGAAGATGCCCGCATCAAATCTGGTATGACAGCTAATATTACAGTAACCACTGATCAGAAAAAGGGAGTAGTCGTTATCCCACAGAACGCAGTCTATTTGTTGAATGGAGAAAAAGTAGTGGATGTCCTTGTGGATGGAAAGGTCGTGACTAAAAAGGTTGTGACTGGTGGCATTAGTACTGATGGAGATTTACTTATCTCATCAGGTATTAGTGAAGGGGACACTGTTCAGTTAAAGGCTCAATAATGAATTCAAACTTACTCAAAGTAGGGTTTTTTCTCGCATACAGACAAGTGAAGCGTGCCAATATTTGGACGACACTTCTTATTGTGATTGTTATGACTTTGACATTTTTGAACCTTGTTGTGGTTAACGGAGTATTAGTAGGACTTATTGAAAGTTCGCTACAGGCATTTCGTGATAGAGGAGTAGGGGATCTTATAATTACAAAGTTAAATCAGAAAAATCAAATTGAACGCAGTCAGGAAATTTTAACAGTACTCAAAAGTCTACCAGAAGTTCGTATCATTGCTGAACGTTATGTCGGCTCAGGAACAATTAATGTCGATTACAGAAAGAGATTGCGTGCTGATGAACGACCGAATAAAATTGGCGCCACAATTGTAGGTATCAATCCAGATGTTGAAATGTCGATGACAAATTTATCCAAATATCTGAAAGAGGGGCGGTATTTAACTAGTTACGATACGGACGGCATTTTGGTTGGTGCCAATTTGATATACAAGTACACACCGATTGAAAACCAAGCGTTTCAGACTTTAAAAAATGTTGAACTTGGTACAAAGGTGAAGGTAAGTATCGGACAAAATTCTAAGGAGGTAACTATTATCGGTATCATAAAATCCAAAACAGATCAGATCGATTCACGAGTGTTTATGTTGGACAATGAAGCCAAAAAGTTAATCGGCAGACCAGATGCCAATTTTGATGAGATCTCGGTTAAGACTTATTCGCAGTATGGAGATAAAGTTGTTGATGATGTAAAGCAGGCTCTCTTGAATAACAATTTTGATGACAACGCCAAGATTCAAACATGGGCCGATGCACAGCCTAAATTCTTGAAAGATATTTCCGCAACCTTCGGGCTTCTTGGGAACATGATCGGCTCAATTGGGCTTGCGGTGGCTTCTATCACAATCTTTATTGTTATTTTCGTAAACGCCATCACTCGACGAAAATTTATTGGAATTTTGAAGGGTATTGGTATTTCACCAAGAGTGATTGAAGTTTCCTACATTTTCCAATCAATCTTTTATGCACTGACTGGAGCACTGATTGGCCTCGCAATTCTCTATGGATTCTTGGTTCCGTTTATTAATGTCCATCCAATCAACTTCCCATTTAGTGACGGAATATTATATGCCCCAGTTCCAGGAACTTTAGTTCGCGCAGTGATACTTCTTATTACTACAATTGTAGCTGGTTATATACCTGCCCGCATGATTGTTAAAAAGAATACCCTCGATTCAATTTTAGGAAGATAATCAATAATAAATAAATGACACATCCACTACTTAACAAAAAAGCTCGGGCACACATGATTCATAATGCTCATATAATAGAAACTGTGGGGCTAGAGAAAAGTTTTATCGATGGAAATAAAGAGACCAAGATTTTGAAAGGTATTGATTTGCATATTAAAAGAGGAGAGTTTGTTGCCATTATGGGCCGCTCTGGTGCTGGAAAAAGTACCTTGTTGTACCAAATTAGTCTTTTGGATCAACCGACAGCGGGTAAGATTTTGATTGACGGCGTCAACATTGCTAATTTAAATAATGATGAAAGAGTGGATTTTAGATTAAGAGAATTGGGTTATGTGTTTCAAGACTATGCATTGTTACCTGATTTGTCGGCACGTGAAAATGTCGCTTTGCCATTATTGATGCAAGAGATTCCTAAAAAAGATGCTTACACTATTGCTGACGATACTCTAACAAGGGTGGGTCTAGGTACACGTTTGAATAATTTACCCGGAAAACTTTCAGGAGGAGAACAGCAGCGTGTCAGTATTGCTCGTGCCATTTCGCATGAACCAAGTATTTTATTTGCCGATGAACCAACTGCTAATCTCGATAATGAATCTTCTAAAATGGTGATGGAAATTTTTAAAGAGCTTCACAAGAATGGTCAGACAATTGTGATGGTGACTCATGAAGAAGAGTACGCCAAAGAGGCAGACAGAATCATACATATAAAGGATGGACTCGTTGGGTAAGTTGGCGGGTGTATTTACAAAGCATGCAAAGTATTGTAGGGTTATTTTGGACTGAGATCTATTCTCTTGTCCAAAACTGAACCACCAAACCAACCAAAGCAAGAATTGTAGGAGGACAAACTATGAGCAAAATAAGGAAACGACCTGACAGGGTCGGGAAATGGACCGAGGCAGGGGACATCTTGACCCGCGAGGCCCTCAAGTGCCGGCATTCCATCGATATCACGGACATCTGCCCACAGAGGGCAAGTTCAAAAAGGGCGGTCGTGATCGACTACATGCAAGGCACTAATGGTGTGCACTTCAGGATCGAGGACTGCTTTTCACGCTGTACCTATGGAGAAGTTGTGGCGTCCCCGGTTGAACTTTTGTGCAACATTCGTCACCCACTACTAGGGACCTTCTGCCGGTTCGCAGGTCTTTTTGGTCTCAAACCGGAGGATCTGAGTGCTGTCATCAAAGAGCACGCCCCGGCTCTTGACCGGGCTCTCCTCATCAGCGACCTCCGGAGGGCTATGGCCATGCCAGAGATCGAAAGCATGAGGTTTCAAGCCGCTCTTCGCCAGGCGAAGCTGACCATCAGTGACCTGACGGCGCCGACGCCGTAAGGAAAACAAGCCCCAGACAAGATTCAGCCCCCGTTGCCTTTCAGGCGACGGGGGCATCTTCTTTTTATATTTAATTTTTTAATGATTAGTATACGTTGAAACTAACGCTACCTACGTTGTTGTTTTCATTATTTTCGTACACATTATTCTGAGAATCTGCATAAATCGTAATTGAGTTTGATCCATAGCGTAGGTTGTCAAAGCCAAGAGTGAAGGTTGCGATTTGTCCACCTACAAGACCCGCTTGAATATCAGAATTGTATATTTTGTTGGCATTAGGATAATCAGTCAACTCAGCTCTAAAGCCCCACACATTTGAAACGTTGGCATTGTTCCCTCGGTTGATCACACGGAATTGAACCGCAACGCGTCCGTTAGCTGGAATGTTAGTTGATGGAATAAATCGATTGTAGGCATCGAGTGTTCCGACTTGTAAAATTTGAACAGTGAAATCTGGCTGACCGTAAGTTGTGTTATTGCCTGTATTGTATCCGTTGTAGTTTGAACCCTGAACAACATTTAGACCGATAGAAGCGACGTTGTTAGTGCGATTTGAATCCCGAGTTAGTCCAGAAGGATCAACGGTAATAGTGACAGGTAAGTTGTTACCAATTTGGGGATTAGTGAAGACTGCCTGAGCCTCAATTGCAGCACCAGCAGGGATTGATCCTACATTAGTGATTTGGCGCAATTGATCAGCTGAATTACTTGCAGGCATCGTGACAGAGATATTAAAAGTGCCCGTTGGAGCGGTACCACGGTTTTCAATCTTGAATTTTATGACGACAGTGTCAGAAGTGGTAAAATTATTTGTATCTACGTATGCACCGTTAGATGGGTTGATCACACCTTTTGAAAGAATCATGACAGCTACGTCAGGCGTACCGTTAGTGTAGTTAGTTGTATAACCGTTATTGTAGCTTGATCCACCTGAGTGAGAATTGTTTGTTGATGTAGTTACAGATGTATTAGATGTTGAAGTATTTGTATTCTGATTTGTATTTTGTGTCGAGCCGTTTGAAGTGGTTGTTGCAGTATGTGTAGATGAGGTCGAAGTAGCATTGTTACCAACCACAACAAAGCCGCCACTTGTGTTGGCTTTAGTAGAAGTGGCATTCCCATCAAAAAGTGAAGTAATAGAGACTGTGGCAGAGGCTAAAGAAGAAACTACCTTCGGTACTATCTTAACAATTCCGATACTTAAAAATACCAGAACCAAGATTATAGCCCCAACAATAACGACGCGAAAGAAAGTTCTCATAGGTGTTTTTGGTTGATTTTCCATTAATAACACCATTATATAATACCCTATGGATTTGTCAATCACACCCCGGATTCCTTTTGGTGTATAATTTGCAACATTATGACAATAAAAATATATAGTACGCCGTCTTGCACATACTGCCATGCGGCCAAGGAACTTTTTAAGGAGAAAAATGTTGAATTTACCGAAGTAGACGTGGCGGCTAATATCGAAGAAAGGAAGAAGATGATCGAAATAAGCGGTCAGATGGGCGTTCCTGTTATAGAAATCAACAATCAGGTTATTGTGGGATTTGATCAAAATTTATTAGAAAAAATGATTGCTGAAGGATCTGGGGCTGCAGGTGGGAAATAATCCAATATCAATTATGAGTAAAAACACAGTATATATTTTTATAGGGATAGTAGTGCTGGTTGCGGTCCTAGTCTTTGTAGTTGCTTCACAGTCAAATAATTCAGCACCAATAAATGCTGATATCCAAGTAGATAATGCCACAAGCACACCAATAATTAATAATTCAACAACAACAAAAATGACACAAGATTCAAACATGACAGCACAGGTGGGTGATACAGTTTTCGTTCAGTACACAGGTACACTTACAAATGGTAAGAAATTCGACAGTTCAATTGATCGAGGAGTACCATTCAATTTTACATTAGGAGTTGGTCAAGTGATTAAAGGTTGGGATCAGGGGATTCTTGGTATGAAAATCGGAGAGAAGAAGAAATTAACTATTCCACCAGAATTAGGATATGGTGACCATGAAATTCCAGATGGTAAAGGAGGGGCTCTTATTCCAAAGAACTCTACGCTATTGTTTGATGTAGAGTTGGTGGATATCAAGAGACCATAGTCACTACGCGCATTTGATGCGCGCCTGCCGCCATAGTTCAACGGATAGAACAGTCCCGTCCTAAGGGATAGATGTAGGTTCAATTCCTGCTGGTGGCACCAATAGATTTGACAGCTAAAATTTTAGGTATATAATTCTCATTAACTTAAGAAAAGGGCCCTTATGCAGATACGTCTGCATTGGGGGCCTTTTCATTTTTAGTGTTCGAAAACTTATGGTAGTGTGAGTTTAGGAATGTTATAGGAGTCTTGTTCCTCTTCAGCAAAAATGAACAAGTATTTTTGTCTGGAGCAACAACTCCAGAAAGCGCATTATTATTTTTCAAAAACTCAACAAGACATCCGAAATCTCCATCACCAGTAATTATCAAGCAACTAGTAAAATATTTAGTATAAAAATCAGACACGACCTTTAATACCATTTCCGCGTCACAGTTACCTTTAACGGAATTGTTACTGTACGCAACTTCTTTAAAAATTAAAATGAGACCGCTTTCAGTTAGTTGAGCGTAATATTCCTTTAATTTACTGATAAAACCTAAAATAAGTAGATATTCTTGGCTTTATATTTCTACTTAAGCCATCCAGTAAATTTTTTATAATTTATTACAAAACCTAGATCGCTTGCCCTGCGATGGAGATTGTTTCCATCGATATAGATGTGTATGTTCTCCACTAAAATAGTGTAGGTGGTACACATTAATAAATTATTAATTTTTGTGTAAATTGAAGTTGCAGACGACTGGCCTGTAATACTCACCAAGTTGCACTTTGTTATTTTGCATTTAGAAGGTACTATAATTAAAACTATATGACCCAAAACAACATAGAAAACCTCAATCTTTTCATCACCGAAGCTCAACCTGACTATGAATTGCTGGATAGTGGCTCAAACTATAAACTCGAGCGCTACGGTAAATTTGTACTATCCCGTCCCGACCCACAAGCTCTATGGGCAACAGACACTAAAACATGGAAATCAGATGCAGAATTTAGAAGTGGGGATGGAGAAAGGGGAAATTGGAATGAGGTTCTGGAAAGCTGGCCGATTAACTTCGGGGGAATTACTTTGAAGATAAAACTTTCTCCGTTCAAGCACACCGGTCTTTTTCCAGAACAGCTTGCTAATTGGCAATGGATGGAAAAACTTATTTCTGAAAGTAAAAGGCCAATTAAAGTTTTAAATTTATTTGGTTACACCGGAGGGGCAACACTTGTGTGTGCGAAGGCGGGTGCAGAGGTCACTCATGTTGATGCCTCAAAATCTGCTATTACATGGGCCAATGAAAATGCTGAATTGTCTGGATTAAAAGATAAACCTATTCGCTGGATGCTGGATGATGCATTGGCTTTTGTAAAAAAAGAAATTCGTCGGGGAAATAAATACGACGCGATTGTGATGGATCCACCAGCATATGGACGAGGGGCCAAAGGAGAGGTCTGGAAGATCGAAGAAGGATTTCTGCCCCTTATCGATGATTGTATTAACCTCCTTAGTGATAATCCATTATTTTTTGTATTGAATGGATACTCGGCAGGGTATTCAGCAATTGCCTACGCTCAGAATATTACGGTTATACAGCAGAAATACGGGGGTACAGTAGAGAGTGGGGAACTTGTCATACAAGAATCAAAACACAAACGCCTCCTTCCATGTGGAATCGTGGCACGTTGGAAAATATAGATTAAATATGTTAGGATATTTTTATGGACGACAGAGACGAGGACATTGAACAGATTCAAAAAGATATCAAGCAGATTAAGGATATTGTAACCAGAGATCATCATATGATGGGGGTTTTATACCGATACCATCGATGGTCACGAGCCTACTCGCTCCTTAAAATCTTGATTATTGCAGGTATTGCATTTGGTGCCTACTATTATGTAGAACCAATGCTTGCGCCTCTTATGAATGTCTATAATAAAGTCACCACTAATCCATTTCTGAACCCTTCTACTGCTAGCACGAGTACAAGTAGTGGATTCAGTAGTTTCTTTAAAAAGTTTTAGCAAGCCGAGGTAGCTCAGTTGGTAGAGCATACGCCTGAAGAGCGTGGGGTCACCAGTTCGAACCTGGTCCTCGGCACATGAACCCTAACAATTCGCCGTGGTTACATCAGTTAAAAATAACCCGTCCGATTGATACTTTATATCAGGATACAAAAACAGATATTGCTATTGTGGGTGGTGGAATCTCGGGTGTTATGACAGCGTATTTCACCCTTAAAAATACGGACAAGCAAGTTTTACTATTAGAAGGTAGTCGCATTGCTCATGGCTCAACTGGTCATAATGCCGGGCAGGTTGTTGCTACGTTTGAGCGTGAATTTCATGATATTGTTCGTGAGCATGGTTTGGAGAAAGCAGCAGATGGTGAGAGGGCACTTCATTCTGCGTGGATTCTGTTAGATCAGATTTTTCAAGAAGCCAACCTACACACTCCTATTTCATCGTTCGCGGGGTACAACGGGTATGCGGGTATTGAATTACTAATTGATGAATTGAAAAATAACGCGTTACGCAGAGAAGCGGGAATTTCAACTACACCAATTTATATTGCAGATCATGTGCGAGGTTTGGAAAAAATTCCTCAAGAGTATAGATCATTGTATGAGCTTATTCCACATAAAGATATTTTGTCACTTTTAGAAACTGAAAATGCGCAGTATATTGCGGTTGTGTCTCAAAAAACAGCAGCTATTAACAGTGCAATGTTGGTAGAAGAGTTGGTTGGTTATTTATTAAATAAATACAAAGGTCGATTTCAATTGGCAGAACACACTTCTGTCGAGGAAGTGATATTGGAGAAACATATGGTTCTTTTAAAAACGAGAACCAATCGTAAGGATGGTAAAGAAGAAAAGATCTTCGATGTGAATTGTGGCAAGGTAATTTTGTGTACAAATGGATTCGAAAGAGTTCGTCTCATTAATAACGCAGGTAGAGATGTTGATACAAAATTCCACCAGTCGTTACACGGTGCAATTGGGTACATGTCAGGGTACTTGGAGGAGCTTAACCGTCAGCCGGCAGGACTTAGTTATTACGATGAGCAGTTTTTAAAGAGTCACAAAGGTGGCGATGCTTTTAGTGAGGCACCTTATTTTTACGTAACAAGAAGGCCATTTGAAATTGAGAAAGGTGAGAGGCATAACTTGGTATGTATCGGTGGTCCAGAATTATTAATCGGGGATACGAGGAAATATGTTCGTGAGTATCAGTTTGATAAAAAAATGGGAGACAAAATTAGTGACTTTGTTAAGCAAACATATAAGAAAATTCCAGGAGAACACTTTGAATACAAGTTTCAGTGGCATGGATTGTTGTGCTACACCCCTGGAGGGATACGATTGATTGGTCCTGACCCTAAAAATAAAAACCTGATGTACAATCTTGGCTGTAATGGCATTGGAATTATTCCCTCAATATATGGAGGAATGAAAATCAGTAAAATGCTTGCCGGTGAAGAGTTTCCCCCCTCGATCTTTGATCCAAAGGACTTATAGGGTAGACTATACAGACAATGTTTGAAGTCCTCACTAACTACCTCTTTTCTCTTTTGCAAGGGTTTAAGCATCACCAGCTTTCTTTGTACCTATTCGTATTTATAGCGGCTCTTTTAGAGTCTACACCAGTCATTGGGACTTTTATGCCAGGCACATTTTTATTGTTATTGTTTGGAGTTTTTTCAGCCAAAGGATATGGTTCGTTAGCCCTCATGATTTTGTTATCTACTATAGGAGCAACTATTGGAGATATAGGAGGATATTTATTAGGAAGATATGGACGTAGATTTTTCCAAGAGAATAATCGTATTTTAAAGTTGTCACATTTGAGGACTGGTCAGGCATTTTTTGAAAAACACGGAGGAAAAAGTATTTTATTTGGAAGATTTATTGGCCCAATTAGACCAATCATTTCGTTAATTGCAGGGGCTACTCATGTAATACCTAAAAGATTTCTACAGTGGAATATTGCCGGGGCTCTTCTATGGTCTGGTTTGTATATTTCGATTGGATCTATTTTTGGTCACAATATTCGTCTAATTGACAAGATTGTTTCAGAAGTGGGGGCGGTGGCGTGTGTGATTATTCTTGTTGCTTTAGGTTTTTATATATATTTCAAAAAACGTGCCAAGATAATGATAGATTAGTTTTGATTACATCTTTAGTTTAATTTAATCTAAGTTTGATAGTTTGAAGGCATGAAAGAGAAAGGTGCCGTGATGATATTGATTGTGCTGATCTTAATGATGGTTGCAACGGGGTTGTTTGCATCGCATGGGGAGGGAACAATAAGCAGACAAAAGGATTTCTTGTTTGGGACATATTATGAGCGCGCCATCGCCTCTGCTTTGTCATGTCGTGAGGTGGCGATGGCGCGCCTTAGTGCCAATTTTCAATATGTCTCTAGTACCACTACACCACCGGAGGCTGTGAACGAAGGAATTGCTTGTTCATATTCTGTTATCAAAAATCAAACTAGCCCAGCCAACAGTAGAGATTTTTATGTTGATGTGGTCGCCGTAGGCAATGTTTCATCAAACGAGCTTTTGCCAATTTCATTAATTATAAAAAGCACACTCATGATTTCTTTTGCTTCACCAAAAATAGAAAAAACCTTTATATATTTTTGAAAAATATTTCATATCAGTTGGATACAATGTGTTGATACGTTTATTAAATAAAATCAATTATGAAAAACAATATAAAATATAAAAATAGATCAGGTTTTACACTTATTGAAGTTCTGATTGTTCTAGCTATTATTGCCATTTTGGCGACCATTGTTATGGTTGCACTTAATCCAACAAAACAGTTCAAGTTTGCCCGAGATTCCCAGAGAACTTCACATCTGTTGTCCTTGTTAAATGGTTTAGGCCAGAATATGATCGATCATTCTGGGGTTTTATATTGTGCTAATGTGGCAACTAATGTTCCCACAAGTACAAAGACCAATATTGCTTCAACAGGTGGCTTTAATATCGCTGATTGTTTAGTGCCTCAATATTTACAAACCCTACCATTTGATCCTGCAAAACCGGGTGCATACTACGCGACATCAACGGGTTTCGATACTAAATATAGTATTGATCAGGATGCCTATGGTCACATAAATTTGTATGCAGATGCTGAAGCAACGTCGTCAATTATAAAAGTCAGTCGATAGATGTTTCAAATAAACCCTTTAAAAACAAGGTAAAATGGATTATTGGGTGTGTGGATAGTCAGCTTTTTGTGCCCGATATGGTGCTATAATTAAAGAGAACCGAGATGGTTTATAAAAATTAATTTAATAAATTCATAATGAAATCTTTACACGCAGTTACGTTCATTTTACTAGTGATTGGAGGTTTGAATTGGCTCTTGATCGGAATTAACCCAAGCTGGGATCTGGTTGCAATGTTGTTAGGCGCTGGCTCTACACTTGCAAGAATTGTATACATCCTTGTTGGTCTTTCTGCTGTTGTTGAAATCGCAGGGCACAAGTCAAGCTGCAAATGTTGCACAGTTTCAGCTCCGACGTCTAACTAAACTAATAGATAGATTTAGACTTAAACAAAAACCCACCGCATGGTGGGTTTTTGTATGTAATATCTTAAATATATTTTTGTTCGGGATACATTCTTTCGCGCATTTTTTCTAATTTCTCTATAACAGCAGGATCGGTGATCCTAGTAAAACGTTTGACACTCGATTCGTTCTTTGTCATCAGCTCGGCCCACATTTTCAAGGGTCTCAGATCAAAAAATTTACCAGCTTTGTATATTTCCACATTCTCATCTAGTGGTCTATAAATAACCATGTTCGCATCTTCGGGTCTGCAATCATCTTCTGTGTGACATCCGATACCTATCAATTCGTATGCATGATGATAGATGGAAATTTCAGGGTCATGCTTTGCATGATAATAGAATCCTTTCTCTAGATTATCTGAGGGTATTTTCATATCTAAATAGTAAAGACTTTTTCTTTTGTATGCAAGAGGTTGATATTAAAAAACAAATGTCCCGCTCCGAGTAGGCGTCCCCAAAATGGGAAACCTTTAACTCGGAGCGGGACGGTGACAGGGACTTGCTTGCTCAGCCTATTTTGCCGGAGGAACCGGTGGGGCGGGTTCAGCAGTTGTAGGTGCTGGTGCAAGTGCCGGTGCCGGGGTAGGCACAGCGGCCGGTCCTGCAGGTTCCGGCGTCGGGCCAAGGCCTTTTGCGGCCGCTTCCGCTGGGGTGAACACGGCTACGCGCTCGGCCGACTGCGGTGAGATGCAGGAGGTGAGGACGAGGCAGGAGGTGATAACGATCGTGAGGGTTCGGATTGTTTTCATACGGAGGTGTGTGGTGTTGACGGCAATGGCCAGCACTCGAATATGTTTGGTTTACTTGGCTGGCCACATCTTTTAAAACACCTAAATGTTCTAAAAGATGTGGCCACTATGGAAAGAGCCTTTGCTTAAACGATACATCGTGTATATCTACCTGTCAATTTATTAGTCTGTCATGAGATCCACACTCAGTCGGCTCTATTGTTGTAAAGGTCGAGATCAATTAAAAAATAACAAATAATATAAAATCTAATAATATGAAAAAAATAATTATCGGTGCTGTAATGACCCTTGCCTCATTCCTTCCTCTAGCAACTTTTGCTTCAACATTCGCATATGTTGATGTAAATGGAAATCTTGGATCAGTGGATGCTGCTAATGCAAATCAGGCCTTAACTGTAAGCAACATCGCCTACAACAGTGGTGTGGTGCTACTAGGAGGATCAGTCACTATGTCAGGTCTTATTTCTTCTCCTCAGTCTTCAGTTGGAACTTACCAATATGTTGACGTAAGCGGAAAAATCTCAGCAGTACAGGCTAATAGTCCAGAACAAGCCCTAACAGTAAGTAACATCGCTTCTAATAGTGGAGTAGTATTAGTACGTTAAACTACCAAACAAACGTGCATGAATATACATTCAGAGCAAAACGATAAAAGACCGAGCAATTATCCTCGGTCTTTTATCGTTTTGGACTATTAGAAATGCTTTTGCTGATAACTGCAAGGCGAGGCATTGATTTAGCGTTTGTTCTGGTGATTATAAAACTCGATCCGTCGGCCCCAAGTGATGAAGTGTTTACAAGAGGCTGGCCTGCATAGTTCAGCATGTTCATTGGTCTTGCCCCTACTTGTTGAATATTTTGACGTACACCATTATTGATAGTCCAGGCATTACTGAAAGATAACTTACCAAAGTTATCTAGCGGTACAAGAATGTTTGTACCAGTAATTAATGGTGATTCTTGAATCCATTCTACAGAAGACATAGATGAAGCGTAGTAAAGAGAAGTTTTGTAACCCTGGTTCGTGGTTAAGTTCTGGAAAGAAATCGTCCATTGGTTTAAAGATTCCTGGGCTATTGATGCCATCACTGAATCGCCAGGGTGAATTGTGACCGGTATTGTGACAGGGAGGCTCGGAAGGATTTCATACCATGCCTTATAAGTTATTTTGTTAGTATTTTTCCCTTCAATAGTGGCCGTGGTCATCGTATGTGTTCCAATTTGAATAAGATTTTTTTCACCAGAGAGGCCGCCAATTCCAATCCATGTAGAATTAGAAGAATAATCAGTATTAGTTGTCTTCGGAATTATCCAACTGGCACCCACTCCGCTATATCGATTATTACCAGAAGCTGTATAGCCTGCCCAGTTACTTGATACGTCTGGGCCCGCAGTATTTGTTGAGTTAGTAGGAGTTCCGTTTGTTGTAATAGTATTTTGTGCGAGCACTGTAAAGTTTCCTGACATTGGTAGGGAAGCGGCTGAGGCTACATGCGGATAAAAAAACAAAGAAAAAACAGCGATTATAACGCTGGCAAAAACATTTATTTTCTTTGATAAATATCTATACCGTCTCCTGGTTTTCAGGGGCGAGGGGGAATAGGGTTTATTCATGTGGAAGTATTTTAACAGCTCACAACTTTTAAGCAAATTGTCAAAAAACACTTCTAAAGTATAGTTATATTTACACGTTCAAAATCGTTTTTCATTTAAGGCTTATTTGTAAGCCTATTTTTAACTATTGATAAAGATAACAATATGATGTCCAGTGTTTCTTGATTTTAAATCCTAGATTGTCTTGAGGGATCTTATTCTTATGAACATTAACAATATAATAATACTGAAAGCTGTAAATGAAAGAAGCGGAATGGTGATGAATCCAAAATATTCTACATATTTGGTTGTACAAGAAACCCCTGTTGAACATGGTGCAAGTACATCAGGAATAATTTTGTAGTAAAGCAGACAGTGAAATAGGGCAATCATCCAACCAATAATTGCAGGTGGTAAAACAAACAGATGGGTGTTGCGGTCTTTTGTGAGTATTCCAACAATTAAGGTTATAAAAAGAGGGAACATGGCAATACGTTGGAACCAACACAAAACACAAGGGGGAAACATTAATATATTGCTAAAATAAAGGCTACCAAGTAAAGCAATAATCGCTTGGACAAGGGCAAGGTAAAGTGCGTTTTTAAAGAAAAAGTTTTTGATGCGGGTTGATGTTTTCATAGATGCTTTTCAGTATACCAAATATTTTATTTTTACTAAATTAAAAAAAGAAGACCGTCGCGCAGTTGTTTTGCGCGACGGTTCTGGATCCTTTGGCTGGCCAAGCCGACTACTTTTGGATGTCCTTCAGGCTCACAGCGATGAATTCGCCTGTCCTTGGAAGGTAGAAGATGACCGATTTTGCCTCCATGGCCATGAAGCCGATGGCGTATTCTTCGACGATTTTGGACATCTTTTTGTAGCCCGCATCGTCGGACACTCCGCCGATGTCCTTGAATTTTTCATCCATCTTTTTTTGCCATTCGAGAATTTTTGTCTTGTTCTTTTCCGGCACGTTGATGAAGATAATTCTGAGGAAGGGGAGACGCGGCGGTGTGTCTCCGGCATTGTAGAAGTTGATAGTAAACTGCTCCTCTCTACCTTCAGCTTTGATCCCTGCCCAGAGGCTGGACGGCGCAAGGGAAAGGAGGGTCAAGATGAGGGCGAGGGTGGCTAGAACGAACGATTTGTTTTTCATGGCTGGTACTGGTGGTTTTGGATTGCAGTGGTACAGCGATAGTTAGTCGCAGTATCAGGGAGTTAGGTTGGTTACTCGTCTGAATTCTGCGACCGACTCATGAATTACTCTTCCAATACTATACAATGAAATTATGGAAAAGCAAATAAAACAAAAACCCTCGGTGTTTTTCAACAGAGGGTTTTTGTTTTAGAAAATCTAACTTAAGCTACCTAAGCCTGTTGTGTATCTTTTTGGAAACCAACAGCTAGAGCTACCACAGAGATGACAAGGTGCAAAAGATTATCAGCAAGATTCACACCAATAAGTCCAAGAACCGTGTTTCCTTGTACAAATCCAACTATAGTGACAATCAAGTAAACAATACCGAACGCCTTGAAGAAACCTTTTGGTGATGTGTTTGCGAATGCAAGCCCTAATATACCTGTCAGAATGTGAATGACATTATGTACCGTGTCTACTTCAAAAATACCCAACAAGTGTCCACCTGACGTAACCCCAGGGACAAAACCTAATATACCAACGACAAGCATGATGCCTCCGAATAATTTTGCGAATTTTGATGTGTTCATTTTTTTGTTTTTTTGTTAATACTCTAATTATACCCTAAAAAAGGAGAAAGAAAGGGTTCGTCCACAGGGCTTGTGTTATGTCAAAAAACACAAAGCTCCGCCTCAACCTGCAAGCGGAAACTTTGGTTGAGGCGGAGCGATAAGGTACTGGGGTGCAGCGTTGGTGCAGCGCGGCGTCACCACGAAGGGGCCAGCTTGCCGTTCAAGTTCTGCCCATTGATCCTGCTGACTTGCCACATAATCTTGACACTTGTTCCTTCGATCATGCAGTCATAGAGGGTCTTGCAGACCGAAATGGCCACTTGCCCTTTTCCTGTCTCGAAGGTCAGGTAGTAGCTTCCGCTGTTTTCAGTGCTGAGACCAAGCGTCGCTGGTGCGCCTTCGTTGTAGGTGTTTCTGCCGACAACCTGACACACACCGGTTTGCCAGGGTTGGCTGAAGAACTCAAGGCCTGCCTTCATATAGAGATATTCCAATAGGTATCGAAGGTTGGCCTTCACGAAGGTGAAGGTGCTGATTTTTCTGACGATGGTGGAGTTCATGATTCTGTATTTTGTGGGTGCAACTGCGAGCCATTGATTAGCCGCATGCCTGAAATTACTAAAATGTAGCAGTTTCAGGTATATGGCCAATATGTTCAAAGGGCAGATCTATTAAAAGGATACTGGACCGTATCTTGTGAGTCAATGATAGTAATACATGTAACGATTTTCACCTTCCATCGGCTTTATAAGTGTTGAAACTAAAATATTATAATTAAAATACAAAAATATATGTTAAGCACAATTGCAGTCGTTCTTATTATTCTCTGGCTTCTAGGAGTCGTCACGTCATTCACTATTGGAGGTTTTATTCACATTCTTCTCATTGTTGCGGCTATTATGATCTTGGTAAGAATCATAAGAGGTCAGAAGGTTCTATAGTCTAGGTATGTGTACTAAATTTGGGGTCCATGCCAATTCAGGATTCTCTTCAAAGATTTTTTAAATCAGTGACGGCTGTTGTTATTGCTCACCGACTCACTACAATCAAGGAAATGGATAAAATTCTTGTTATGGAAGGAGGTAAAATTATCGAGCAAGGCAGTTTTTCAGAGCTTTATGGTAAAAAAGGAAGATTCCATGAGTTGTGGGAAAAGCAAAAGCTTTAGGATCGCAATCCGTCTAATTGGAGCCATTTACCCTTTTAACATTTATTGCTAGACTTCTGTCATTATAGATAATAATAAATATATGCCTTACGAAGCCCCAGTAGATTTTCATAGTGAAATAGCTGTATTTGCAAAGGGAATTGACCCTGAATTTGCTGCAGAATTTAAAATAGGTGAAACAGATTCAAAAATGGACAGGGGAGATAAGATTTTAGAAGTTACACTCAGACATAGTGCTCATCCAGATTTTGTGTTTGCATTAACTTTCCATGATCCGAATACAGATTTAGTCGACATGAAAGATGCAATCAATGAAAAATATAAATACTTTTCTGACAGAAACTGGAGTCTGAAAGCTTAGTCGTCGATGATTATTTCTTAAAGCTTGCTGTTACTCGATTGAAATAAAATCACCTACTGTAGAAGGCCTGCTCTATCTTAAGGAGCTATTAAATATAATTGAAGTTATAAAAGGGCCGACGGTTGTAGAGATGAAAAAGATTTTGAATAAATAACGGGCATCAAAGGTGTTTGGTAAACTAAATTTAGGCGTTAATAAAATCTTCAGCCTTTTTGTCAGTTTTTAGACCTTTGTTTTTTAGAAAAACCACTAGGCTTTTTAGTGCCTTCTTGTTGGCTAAACTTGCTGAGAAAGTTTGCTTGTTATCTTTGAAAGAAAAAATAATATTTTCAGTCCATATCATTCTAAAAATACTAATCTGAGATATTTCTTCGTATTTTTTTGTGAATGGGAAAACAACTTTAAATTGAATGTGATCTGGATAAATTATTAATTTAGGTGATAGATTGTTATGGGCAAGGGAGATTAATGGAGCATTACTAAGGCCTCTATATGATGCAATTATTGGAACGCTGTATCCTTCAGCAGGGATGTTATCAAGGGTTAAGGTCGGTGAATTTTTTGTGAAATCTTTATACTTTTTTATTAATATAATGAATGGCATCGATATTGCGATGACCATGAGTATTACGATGAGTGTAATGAATATGTAAATCATTTTTATATGATATCAAATTGTTCAAGTTGGTACAAAGGGATAAATTTCAAAATCAAAAAGGGTTCGAACCTTCTTTTGTACATAAAACGAAAAAATACCACCCTGTCACGTGGAGGATGCTCCCGATTTCTTAGCTTCTTCGAGGCTGTCAAAATCGCAGTCCTTGTGAGGGTTCGAACTTGTCTACTTAGGTCTGTATAACATTCACAATGTTCACATGTGCAAAAAATAAGGTATATTATAGTTACTATGTTTGAAGGAAAACCAGCTATAGTAGGTCAAAAAATGGAAATAGATAAAAGTGAAATACCAGCCCTTTTAGCAGAAGAAAGGAAAAGCCTAGATTTATTATATGAATATTTAGAAAAGGGTATTCCTGCTTCAAATGAATCTCTTAGTATTGATGCTTGGAAAAGAACATATGAACAAAGAATTGAAATCACTAAGAGAACAATTGCTGAATTAGAAGAAAGATTAAAGAATTAAAACATATTACTGTATAACTTGCTCCAAAGGTGGGAGGATGTTCGAACTTATTTGGTGGGAAAGTGATATACTATTATCGTGATTAAATGGAACGAAGTAACCTGGTACTCTAAGCTCCTAGCAATTATCTTTTTCATTGGCGTGCTGCCAATACTTTGTTTCTTTATTGGGATTGAGTACAAATCTGTTCAGCAAGAAGCATTTGTACCATTACTAAGTAATGTAAGTAATAATTTAAATAAAAAAGAAATTATTCTTAATTCAGGTTCAATTTTATTAGCAATGCCTAATACGAGTCAAGAACCCTATAACTACATAGGGTCTCCTATCGCAGAGTACTTTATTGTTTCTAAGGATGCACAGAAAGGGGTAGAGAAGCAGATAGCTTTAATTAAAAGCAACTTTGCAGCAAAGCGGTTCGGTTTTTTAAAGGGTATTGTATATTTTATAAATCCTGGAGGTGAACTTGAAAGTTTAAATATAAAATCAGGTAACCATTCGATAACAAAGATTCCTGGGATAATTCCTACTGCGAAATATCTTAACGACAATACGTTGTCCGATTTTTTAATAGTTAACGACGATATTTTTTATTTGAAAGGAGAGTGTTCAAGTGATATTTCTTCTTGCGTGCTTGGTCAGTATAATCTCGTATCAGGTAGTAATAAAATAGTTGTTGAAGATTTAGGTAAACAGACAAGAGAGGGTAACTTCACAGGAACAAGTTTTATAGACTTTGATTCTGAAAGTAATACTCTTAAGATTCATGCAGGGAGCGGTGACGCAGGGATATCCTCGGCTTCTCTGTATAGCATTGATTTAACCACGAGCACCCTTAAAAAAATTGGATCAGCTGGGTCGTATAGCTGTGACGCTTTGGACGGAACAGGTGCCGAATGTTCTTCATCCGATCGAAAATCAGAGAATGAAAATAATATGAAATTTACCAATCTAAGTCTCCCTGCTCCAATAATCTGTAATGGAACAACAATCTCTTTTACACAAGATGGGATAAAAATTGATGGAAAGGACTATAGGGGTGATTATTATGTAGGTTGTGTAAATTAATTTATAAAGTCGAAGAGTTAGGACTGACTAACCGTCCAATTAGGCTCCAAAAGTGGGACGATGTTCGAACCTGTTTGGTGAAGGTGAGTTAATTCTTTTCAGACTCTACATATCTACCTAAAGCCAGTTCAACTGCTGGATAAGCCATCTTTCCACTGGCTTCAATAGAGTTTAACCATAAAAGGCTTCCTTCTTCGGAATCTTTAGGTTCTCCAGTCGATTCAACTGAAAAAAATAATGATAGTGTTGGATTTCCAGCAAAGAATGAATTTGTTGACCAAAGGTATTTGCTTTCTGTAACCATGAGACCAGTTTCTTCTTTAACCTCTCTCAGTATTGCGTCTTCCGCGTTTTCTCCACTTTCAATCATTCCTCCTGGTAAACCAAGCCCTTTTAAATACGAAAGTTGCATAAAAAGAATTTTGCCTTCTTTGTTTTTAATAAAAGTACCAACAGAAACAATTGGAGTCAATTTAACAAAAAATAGTTTTGATAGGACTTTTACAATAAACAGGAACATTAGAGCTCTAAATTTGTAGAATTTCATAATTGTCAGTATACCAAATCTTCCTAGACGTACCACGGCTCCAAAGGTGGGAGGATGTTCGAACCTATTTAATCACTAGATAAGGAAAGACCCGCCATGCGACGAGTCCCTCCCTGAGGTGTCTAGTCGAAGCGGGTCAGTTGAAGTGCTTTGGTCGGGGTTTCAGTACCAACCTTTTCACGCATCCAGTCGGGGATTGTGCAAGGACGTTTTGTGGAATTGTTAACGAGGGCCATTTCCCAGCCCATCTTGGTCGTTACTTTTCCGTCCCTACGAAGGGTGCAGTAAAAGGCAAGGCACGTTGGCCTTGAAATCCACATTGTGATTTCGATGTCTAGCTCTTCGCCCAGACACAATTGAGAGTGGTAGTTTATTCCCACAGTCCTCATCACAAGAAAGAGAGAGTGTCTCTCTTTCATTTCCATCAATCCCAGACCGAGTTGCTCTCTCATGGCAGAGTGTGCGTTTTTGGCCATTGCTTGTTGGGCCAAGAATCCCGCATGCTCTCCTTCATCAAGGTGCTCCGCTTCGACCACTAGATGGGTCGAGTAGGTTTTCATTCAAAAGTAAACTAACACATGAGTGTCTTTATGTAAAATTGCTTTTTCTCTGGCTCCAAAGGTGGGAGGATGTTCGAACTTTTTTATCCAAGTAAAACAAAACCCCGTCCCCACAAGCAGGACGGTAGTCTTGCGTGAGGTCGGGGTGTATTCAGTCAGTGATTCCCAACTCAGTTCGTATTACTTCGGACTTACCATTAACCCAATAACGAACCATATCGCGGGTACTTTCTTCTGGGACTACATCACGTACCACTTCTTGCATGAGCAGTTCGAGCATCCGTATCCTTGCAGTCGCGGTTTCTTCTTTTGCAATGTGTTCAAAGCGGGGTTGTTCGAGGGAGGCTCTTTTTTGTACCTCCATCATCATCAGGTTTTGTAGCCGAATGAGCATTCTTAGAATATCTTCGGGGAATTCTCCTATTACCTGCTCTCCATTGCTGTCGAGGGGTGGGAGTGGAAGAAGTTCGTGAATCTCGGGCTGGTTGCGTAGAATTGCAAGCAACATCTGTATGAAGTTCATTTTTTGTCCTCAGTTTGTTGTTGGTGTGCTGGGTGGAGACTTGATTGTCTGACAAAACTCTACTCCAAATATGTAAAAAGTCTAGTAAAAACTGGCTCAAAAGATGGGAGGATGTTCGAACCTATTTATCAAAAAGAAAGGCCCCACAAGTGTAAGTCCTTGCGAGGAACTTTCTTGCGGGGCTTCAGAGCCTCCATTTCTAGGACCACCGGATTTACACGAGTTTTCCTTCTCGATTCTTTTTCATTACTGAATTATATACCAAATCTTCCTTGACGTACTACGGCTCCAAAAGTGGGAGGATGTTCTAACTTTTTTATGTTAATTAATGTGCTGATTAATGAGTGTTCTCGTTATTGGTCCAAAAAAACCAGTACCTGGTAGACTGTTTAATTTTTGAAGTTCAACAAGAGCAGCCTGTGTCAAAGGTCCGAACATATTTGTTAGTCCATTCTTTTCAAGCTTATTCGCCATTTGTCCGAGATTTAGTTTGATTAATCTTTTTTGCAATTCGTAAACATCGGTTCCGGACATTCCCTTTTTTAGGTTTCGAGTAAATTTAAAATTTACAGCTGTTGTAGTATTTGCCACAGTAATAGATGAAGGAGAGATGTTTGATGAGCTATCACTATATCTGCATAGATCAGATCTGTTTGCAATGAATCTTTGAAAATTTGTAGCTTTAGGATCTCCACATCCGTAAATAATACTGTATCCTCCCGTTTGACCTGAAATATTAGGTGTAGGTTTAGAAGTTATAAACGAACCTCCATTTGCAGTTGTTAATACGGTGCTTCCATTAAAAGTAGCACCGTTTGTTAAATCTACCTGCACTCCATCGGCTAGAATAGTCCAAGGACCGGTTGTTACAAAATCTCGTGTTGGAGAAATGTTCGATGTGTATCGACGAGTTGAAGTGCCCGTAGTGCTAGTTGCCTGATTTTCGGAGAGGTCACCGTTAAATGTTGCAGTGCCAGTCACAACATTTTGGTTGGTACTTGAATTATTGAAAGTGGCGTCGCCTGAAACTGCACCTACTGTGTAGTTGTAGCTTGAATCATCAAAAACAACAGTCCCGCTTATTGCGCTGTTACTTGCGTTATAGCTTGTATCATGGAATGTTATCGTGCCGTTAATGGCTCGCACGTTCGCTGTGTTGTTATAAAAATCAACAGTATGTCCATCTACAATTGCTCCAGTACCATAATTTCGACTGTTATCTCTGAATATAACATTTCCATTTATTAACCCTCCTCCTAGTATGGCATAATCATTAAAAGAAACGTTTCCTGTTACTGTAGAAGAAAAACCAGGAACACCAATGTCGGTTGAAGTTGCTGTAACCCATAATCCAGTTGAAGTGACAATAATACTTGATGGTGCTGTCCATGTGCCCAAATTGATGCGAGGACTTGTAGTGCCAACTGTTATGACACTTGTACTTGAATCAGGTAGTAAAGAAGCCTGTGAAGTGTGGGCTGCATCTGTCCACCAGTTACCACTAAGTGTTGTCCAGTCAGAATCAGCACCAGATTGAAACCAGTACAAAGTTTGCGGTTTTGTATAAGAAACAACAATGGCCATATGGTCAACTGAAACCGTTTCAGCGTTAATGGTCACACTAAACGCTAATCCAAAGTCAGAGCTATTGATATCAGCTGCTGTCCACGTTTCTCCCCACGAATCAGCGGATGAGCCGTAAAATGTGCTCGTGTCAGTTAGGGGGAAGTTATGACTAAATAAACCTTTGTTTTCCGTTCCAAGTGTTCCACCATTTTTCACAATATGAACTTCATCTGTACTATAAAAATTGGCGTTCGATTTAAATTCTACTTCAGCTCGAATACCATCAATTGTGGATCCTGTAGGAATTGCGAAACCAAAGTTAGTTGCTTTAAGGTAGTGCCAAACACTTTTGTTATGCACGGCAAAATCGTTTGCAAAAAATGTGTGGGTTTTATCTACAGTAAGGTTATATACAGTAGTTTTTTGGTGAACGGTGGTTTTTGACAAAAGACGCTGCGGCTCAAATGCGCTGTTATATAGGTAATCTCCAATATTTATATCCTTTATTTCTTTAAACTTTCCGTTACCAACATAAAAGGGGTGCTCTGGCGTAGTAGTAACAGACCCTGAATCTGTAATAACTAATACAATATCATCCGATTGTCTTGAACTAACAACTAGAACTTTTGAATCTTGTATCTTTTGATTTTCATCAAAACCTAAAACTAATTGATCTTTTTGTAGCGATTCAATATTCACATCCCCTGTTGGAGTTTTAATTTTAGTACCAGCTATAAAGCAAATAGACTGAGCTGTTGCATATACATCGTCGCTTACTTTTGCGTTATTTACGTTTTGCCATGCTTGGGTTCCAATACTTGAATCATCTGCCATTGTCCCTGGTGACAGGGAACTTGTGTCGGTTGCGAAAGTTGGTTTAGGAAGTATGAAAATTGATAATAGAGCAATTAATAAAAATACCTTTCTTGATTTTTGGAAGTTCATCTTCCAATAAGTATATCACCGCAAAATTGATCAACAATCAATGTGTAGGTATAAAGT
>Ga0194051_1000016_pt1 | contig 74856 bp, 58 predicted proteins | sample SepL2320m_MetaG_FD_161275 | JGI IMG/M metagenome (GOLD analysis project Ga0194051, IMG submission 161275) | Anoxic zone freshwater microbial communities from boreal shield lake in IISD Experimental Lakes Area, Ontario, Canada - Sep2016-L239-20m | ecosystem: Environmental > Aquatic > Freshwater >... | reverse complement strand
CTCGTGTTCGAGCTCAGGCAGACTCTGGCGATTCTCAAAGCGAGGCAGAGTCAATCTCGGGCACTCCTTTAGGAACAGAGCAAACGGCAACAGACTCGATGGCAGCCTCGAGCGAAGGTTCTCCGCGTCCGCAAAATTCTTCGGTGCTTAATCGTTCTCGCCAGCCGGCGGGTCGGGGAAGTGCGATTGTCAGTCGTGAATCGGGGAATACGCCAGCGGGGCCTCGCGGTGATCCTGATTCCAATCAAGTGGCGGTAAGTCCAGGAGGATCTCCGACTGCAGGATCGCTTTCCAGAACAAAAGGCAATCGAGGGACACAATCCGGAACACCGAGTGGAGGATTTGCAATCGGCACTCCTTCAAGAGCAAAAGCATCGGCAGGAAGCGACTCGGGCACGGATGGGATTGTAATCAATGGCCCTGACGTGTCGCCAACATCTGAGCCACCAGGAGATGGTCCGCCTGACACGCCGCCGGTGGCCGCGACCATGCGTTCTGGTGGTCGCGCTGAAACCCCGCTGCAGACAGTGCAAGGGGTTGCTCGTGGGAAGAACGCTTCGCCGGGTGACGAGTTGATCGAAGTGTCTTTGACCCCAACGCCCACATCACGTCCTGATCGAAACGAACAACAAAATACTCAAACCGCCTCGGCAGGGAATCGACCGGAGCGAGCCACAGTCGGACCCATGCGCGAAGACGAATCCAAAACAGTATCGGTCAAACCTTTGGAAGAAAGCCCGACCGAAGCCCCCGGCACTCAGTCTTCTACCCCTTTGATGGCCGCACAACTGCAGGGACGCCAGAGCACCGGCGGCAGTGCGGTCGTTATGGCGAGTGCTCCAGAAGGGCCGGGCGGAACCGATGACGAACCAGGACCACAACCTGGTGTTCTTTCGCGTTCTAGTCGAAGCAAATCAAGCATTGGCGGTACCGGTGAGTCGAGATTTCTTGCGAGGGCCAGTATCACACAACTTCCGATTCAGTCGCGCGCAAGAGAGCCAGCGAAGTCGTTTGAAATGAGAGCCCGGGGCGTGCGAAATTCACGAGCAAGTGGACGGCTCGGACCAGAGTCCGAAGAAGCGATTGAACGTGGGTTAGAGTTTCTTGTGCGGGCGCAGTTGCCTGATGGTCGATGGAGTCTCTCTCGTTTTCCAGGAGCAACAGAAACGGATTCTGGAAGCATTCAATCCGATACTGCCGCAACCGGCCTGGCGTTACTTTCATTTCTGGGAGCTGGTTACGATCACTATGAAGAACGGCATCGCGACACCGTCCGTCGCGGCTTGGAGTTTCTGGTAAGTATTCAAAAGCCAGATGGCGATCTGTTTCTTCCAGCGGATGAAAGTTCAAACCGAAGTGCATGGCTCTACAGCCACGGTATCGCTGCGATAGCACTATGCGAAGCGGTTGGCATGACAGGCGATCCATTGCTGCATAAGCACGCCCAAAAAGCATGTGACTTTATTGTGGCAACACAGCACCCCGAGCGAGGCGGTTGGCGATACTCACCCGGAGTCGGATCCGATCTGAGTGTGAGTGGATGGATGCTTGTCGCCATACGTTCGGGCCAACTCGCTGGTCTATCGATCGATCCCCTTGCGTACGAAAAGATTCGGCTGATGCTCGATCAATCACATCCGGAAAACAATGGCTCTGGGTATGCCTACAACATTCGCGCTCCAAACACGCCCGAGCAGCGAGCGGGAAGAAGCCCGACTCCAAGTATGACGGCAGTTGGTCTCCTGATGAGATTACATACCGGATGGAGCAAGGCAGATGAACGTGTGATAGAGGGCACTGCAATGCTATCCAAATTACGTCCATCGGTTGGCACAAGAACCAAACCGACTCGTGATTGCTACCACTGGTACTATGCTGCGCAAGTTCTCTATCACGTTGGTGGACCAGTGTGGAAGGAATGGTATACGTCACTCCATGATCTGCTCCTTCGAACTCAGGCGAAGGAGGGAGTGATGGCCGGCAGTTGGAATCCTGCTGGCGGCGTACCTGATCGCTGGGGGGCATTTGGTGGTCGTATCTATGTGACCACGCTGAATCTTCTCACGCTGGAAGTCAACTATCGGCATTTGCCGATCTATGACGTGCTTGAGTCAAAATAGGTTCAATCCTGAGGATCAGACAAGGATTTCGGCAGTCAAAATTCTCCGAGAGGTGGATTTTCTCTGTTTCGGCATGGTATGCTTCTGCCTGCATGAGGTGGTAAGAGCGATCTTCCTGAGGGCTTTTAGACAAAGGATTGATCGTCACGATTGCATTTCTTGTAGTGGTCGTTTTATTTTTTCGGGCATTGGCTCTGAGAAAACTGGAAAACTTCTGTCACTTGACCGCGATTTTTACTTGCCCCCTCCGCCGAACTGCGCGGATCAATGCCGCGTTGTTTGCCGCCGCGAGATTGTTGGCAGATGCATTGTGTGCAACTGTCGCAGACGCGAGTTTCGGCAAACCCTGAGTTCGGTGAGTACGTGGGGTCGACTGCTTTTTTGCTTCGCGGAATGACATCTGCAAGTCTGATTGGCAGCGATTGATCGGCGCAAAAAAAGCGCAATCACCCTCGAGAAAATGTCGCGTCTTTCGCGATCGAAAGGCCGTATCAGAATGTTGTGTGATGAACAGAATTGAGAGTACGTGTTACGATGACAACGATTGAGAATGTGACGTTTGAAAGTTTGGGACTGACCGAACCGGTGCTGCGAGCACTTGTCGCTGAAGGATATAATGCGCCGACTCCGATTCAGGCCAAGGCCGTGCCGCACGTGCTCGCCGGTCGTGATTTGTTTGGCTGTGCTCAGACTGGCACCGGAAAGACTGCCGCCTTTGCGTTACCGCTCATTGAGCGGATGCTAGCAAAACCGCAGCAACTCATTCCCCGTCATTGTCGCGTGTTGGTTTTGGCGCCAACGCGAGAACTGGCAGGTCAGATTTATGAAAGTTTTCGCGCCTATGGAAAGAACGCGAACATCAAGTCGACTGTCATCTACGGTGGAATCAATCAACGCCCCCAGGCTGCAGCCATGATGAGAGGCGTTCATGTGCTCGTTGCGACACCGGGGCGCCTTTTGGATCTCATCAATCAGCGGTTCGTCGATATTCGTTCCGTTGAATTTCTCGTGCTTGATGAAGCTGACCGCATGCTCGACATGGGATTTATTCATGACGTACGTCGCATTGTTTCCATGTTGCCGAAGGAACGACAAACGTTGTTCTTCTCCGCCACTTTGCCGAATGAAGTGCGACAATTAGCCGATTCAATGCTCCGTGATCCTTTGGAAATCAAAACTACGCCGCAAGCGACGTCTGCTGAAACGGTTGTACAGTCGGTTTTTTTCCTGCCGCAAAGACAGAAGCGATATTTGCTGGTGCATCTTCTAAAAAATAAGGAGATGAGCCGTGTCATCGTTTTCACGCGAACGAAGCACGGAGCCGACAAACTCCAGCGAGACCTTGATAAGTCGGGCATTCGCTCGGCTGCAATTCATGGCAACAAGAGCCAGAATCAGCGTGAAAAGGCGCTCTCGGCGTTTAAGTCACAGCATCCTCCGGTGCTCATTGCCACCGATATTGCAGCTCGCGGCATCGATGTTGATCAGGTGTCTCACGTAGTCAACTTCGAGCTCCCGCACGAACCGGAAACCTACGTGCATCGAATTGGTCGGACCGGCCGCGCAGGATTGACAGGTGAGGCAGTGACCTTTTGCGATCGTGAAGAGCGTCCGCGGTTAAAGGCGATTGAAAAACTGTTGCGAACAGCAATACCCACTCGTAACGATCTCCCAGAATTGCCGCAGAGCGAACCGAGTGATCAACCACGTGTTCCTCAAGGAAAAAGAATTGGTGAAGGGGGGCAGCATCAAGGTCGACAGCGTCCCGGCGATCGTCGTGCTTCGGGCATAGGCGGTGATAATCGTGGAGGGCAGCGATCGAGCGGTATTCGCCACAAACGCACTCGTGGCGGACATACAGGCGGCCCGCAGCCGCATCGCGCCGCTCGGCCACAAAGTATTGGGCCGAAACCGGAGAGTGCCTCGACTGCGACCGTTCAAGCGACAAAAGAAAAAAAGAAACATCGACGGGCGTTGTAGGGGTGGAAGACAATGTTCAGCATGAAACAGTTCTTCATTGTGCTCGGTGTTTGTTCTTACCATGGAGGTTCTTGCATGCTCGTTTTTTGCCGCGGTGTGTTGGTTGTTTTTATATGTTTGTTTTCCACGTTTCTTTGTGCCGCTGATAACGTTGACGTCAGTGATCCAGAGCAATTGTGGATTGCCACGCCGCTCACCAAGGAAAAAAGTTTTACTTTGGGCATTGAAGGCCCCGCCTGCGACCGGCAAGGAAATGTTTATGCGGTGTGTTACGAGAAAGATCAGACAATCGGCAAGATTGCGCCAAATGGCAAGGGAGAATTATGGGTCACGCTTACCAACGCCAGTGCAGGCAACGGAATTGTGTTCGACAAATCAGGGTTGATGTATGTGGCGGATTACGGTGCACACAACGTGTTGCAGATTGATCCAAAAACCAAGGAAATCAAAGTCTTTGTTCACGAGCCGAAGATGAATCAACCCAACGATCTCGCGATCGGCCCAGACGATGTACTTTGGGCGAGCGATCCCAATTGGACTGCTGGCACCGGCCAGGTCTGGCGCATCGGGCGCGACGCAAAGGTTACGCTCGTTGCAGAAAAAATGGGGACTACCAACGGAATTGATGTCAGTCCTGACGGAAAAATTCTCTATGTCAATGAAAGTGTGCAACGCAATGTCTGGGCCTTCGACATTCAATCGAACGGAACGCTTGCCAACAAACGACTTTTGAAGCAGTTTCCCGACCACGGCTTTGATGGTATGCGATGCGACGTGGAAGGGAATCTCTTTATCACGCGTTACGGAAAGGGAACCGTCGCGGTGTTGTCACCCAAGGGAGAAGTGCTTCGCGAGATTGACGTGCTTGGAGAATCGCCGAGCAATCTCTGTTTCGGTGGTCCCGATGGCCGCACCGTCTATGTCACCGAAGTAAAAAAGCAGCGACTGGTACAATTTCGGGTCGAAAAGCCCGGACTTTCGTGGCAACGGTTACAAAAGCACGAACCGTCGGCATCGAACGACAAATCGCCAAAGTGATAAGTGTTTCCGCCGAAGATGCGAAAGCAGTTATCCGAAGAGTTCCGTGAGCGGACGGCCTTCATCAAGAAGATTGTAAGGTCGACCGAGCGGGTCGATGGCTTCGAGGTCGTGAACCCCCATTGCGTGATAGACGGTCTTCACGACATCTGCAGGAAGAATCGGAACATCAGCTGGATACTCAGCCCGCGGATCAGTACGTCCCAACGTTTGACCTCCGACAATACCTCCTCCGGCGAGCACTACGCTCATACAGGAAGTCCAGTGATCGCGTCCGGCACCCGTAGTGCCTCCCGAACGAGGGTCGCCTACTTTTGGTTTGCGACCCATTTCACTACTGACCATGAGAAGTGTCGAATCGAGCATTCCACGATCATGAAGATCTTCGATCAACGCAGAAAAGCAACGATCGAATTCAGGAAGCAAATTTTCTCGAAGGCAATTAAAATTGTTGGCGTGAGTATCCCAGCCACCACCACTGGCACATTTTTTAGAAACAACCTCATCTTCTTCAGACCAGAAGACGGTCACAAACGGCACTCCAGCTTCGACTAATCGCCTCGCCATGAGAAGACTCGTTCCGTTCACGGTTGGACCGTAGCGATCAAGAATCGCCCGCGGTTCCTGGTGAATGTCGAACGCTCCTGCAGTTGCATTCGATGAGAGAAGTGAAAATGCTTTCTCTTGCTGTCGAATGTAATTTCCAACCGCCGATTCTCGATCGAGTTCATGACGAGAAGCGTTGATTGCATCGAGCAGGCCTCGTCGATCGTCCAAGCGAGTGGCGGTGAGGCCTGCCTCAAGCGTTAAGGATGGAGCAGTGAACCGAAGTGGTTCGTTGAATGTTCCCTGGAGAAAAAATGGATCGTGATCGAGACCGAGTCGACCCGCAAATTGTCCTGGCCGTGTGTATGGCGGCTTGCTCGGCTTGTAAGGAAGCGTGATGACCTGCGGAAGTTTTTCGTGAGGAGGGCGTCGGGAGCCAACCACGCATCCCATGTGAGGCCAGTCTCCCGAAAGCGGCCGGCGATCGTTTCCTTGAGATCGAAACGTTGTATCTGGAGCGTGGCCTGTGAGGTTGTAGTAGTAACCAGCATGATGATCTCCGGTTGCGAGTCCGGAATCGGTGAGGCCATGAATGACTGCCAAATGGTGGCCCTGTTGAGCGAGCATCGGAAGGTGTTCACACAGCGTGAGATCGGCTGCACTGGTGCGAATTGGCTGGAATTCACCGCGGTATTCGGAGGGCGCATTCGGCTTCATGTCCCACATATCGATGTGAGAAGAACCGCCGCAGAGAAAAAAAAGAATCGTCGAACGGGCTTTTCCGTTCAACGAAGTTGGCTGCTCCCCAACAATTTTTCCAAGTGAAAGCCCAGCCATGCCACAGGCGGATGCTGTGATCATGGCACGGCGTCCGGTGCGGCCCGGGAACAGAGGGTTTATCAAGCGCGGGGTTAAAAAATCTTGCATGGCATCATCCCGTCAACAAGAAGATAAAATCCAAATTATATTTTCTAGACTTTCTTCAAATGCTCGACCTGCGATAACGTCAAAAAGGAAGCAAACTCATGTCTTCGCGAGAGCGTCGTTGGCGACTTGAACGCACTGGCGAATATCATCGAGTGGATTGTTTGGATTTTCCTCATATTCCAGCGAGAGCGCGCCATTGATCGGAAAATTCACCTGTTTGAGCGCAGCAAACACACCAAGCACATCGAGATGACCTCGACCGAGGATCACACCCTGAGTTTTATCCTGCATTTCCTTAAAATCTTTGAGATGAATGCCGTAGAGACGGCCTTGAAGCAACCGAATCACCTCCGGGGCACGTTCACCAGATCGAATGAAGTGACCAAGATCGGCGCAAGCACCGATTCTTTGGTCATGTTTTTCCACCGCGTGCAGTACATCAATCGCTTTGTTGTAGCGATGGTTCGGCCCATGATTGTGGATCGCCACTCGAATATCGAATTCCTTTACAAGTTCTTCAAGACTTGAAAAAGAATCGGGGTCGGGGTCGGCAGTGATCGTGGGAATACCGGCGGCCTTTGCAAACTCGAAAAGTTTTCTGTTGGCTTCACCATTTTTGGAAAAGTGATTGACTCCGTGGGCTGTCATCGTAAGCCCGAGGTCTGAAACTTTTTTCCGCATTGCAGCGATGGCACTTGCATCTGAATCCGTTGGAAACATGCCCCCGTAAAATTCAATGTATTTGAAACCAAGATCCTTGGCATGCTGCAGTGCTTCGTCAACTTTGTATCCACGAAGCGAATACATCTGAATACCGAGATTCAAGGTATTGGCTTTTGATGCCAGAGCGACGCCCGTCCACTGAGACACTGAGACTGTTCCGGTCACTCCTGCGGCAACACAAAAACTTCGACGAGACAGATGAAGAGACATCATGTGAGTCCTAGGATGAAAAATGTCGTGAGAGGCAAGACGCTTCAAAAGCATTGGTGAAAGTCTACCCGCAGGCATCGGTTGACGCACGTAGTGAATTCAAGCCGTGGACTGGGGGTTGGAAGTTCTGCACAATGTCGAATTCTGAAGTCGATCTGAAGGATCAAGCAAAACTATGCAAAGGGAATCGAAAGAATGTCAAAAAGTCGTGCCACAATGATCGAGCGTGTCTTGCACGCAACAACGATTTTGTTTGTAACGGTCGGATGCTCAACAGTTTGTTTCTCCGAAGAGGTGCGAGAGATCATGCTTTGGCCGATGGGAATGCCTGGGCCCGTGGTCCCTGAGACACTGCCAGAAAAAGTAGAGCAAGGAACAGACGGCATTGCTCGTAGGTACGATGTTTCGAAACCACGACTGCTTGTGTATCGACCGAAAGATACGAGCGACAAATCTCTTCAACACAGTGGTGGTAAGGCCGCTGTGATCGTGGTGCCAGGTGGCGGATTTGGACTTTTGGCAGATGGGCATGAAGGTGAAGACGCTTGTCGATGGTTGTCGGAACTCGGAGTCGTCGGTTTTCAATTAGTTCATCGTACGCCGACTTCAAAACATCCGGAGCCGAGCGAGGGACCTGTACTCGATGCGCAAAAGGCAGTAAGTGTCGTTCGTTCTCGCAGCAAAGAACTCGGGGTCGATCCATCAAAGATAGGAGTCCTTGGATTTTCTGCTGGCGGACAAGTGGCACTCATTGCCGCAACGAATGAGCAACGGTTCAAGGAACACACGGCAGCGTCACACAAACCCGATTTTCTCATGCTGCTCTATCCGTGGAAGATTTTTGATCCCGAGACCGGAGCACTGCGAAGCGATGTGCATCTAGACGCCGGTTTACCGCCAACGTTTATCGCACAGATGAGCGATGACACCGCTTCTCTACCGCAGGGATCTGCGATGCTCTATCTGGAACTGGTGAAACGAAAACTCCCATCGGAGATTCATATCTATGAGCGGGGTGGACACGGATTTGGAATGCAAACGCGGTTCGGTGCTACGGGGCCAAGCGACTGGCCAAAGCGTGCAGCCGACTGGCTCGCACTTCGTGAACTTGTGACGGTGCCTTGAATCAGTCCGTTGCAGGATTCAGAACACTCGTCTGGATCTGTCACGCATATTGAGTTCACGACTTGATTGAAGCGGGCAACTTTCCAATAAAACTAGCTGTCATTGCAGCAAATACTTTGGAAACGCACTCCCATTCGCGATCTTCAGCCTGACAGAAAAGCAGAAATGTGGCTGCAGGCGTTTCAAGCGTTCGCACGATCGCGGTGTTTGTCAGGTCGAGGCAATAGAAATTGAGATCGAACCCCGTCAAGCGATGAGAGTTGATAGTTTCTTCCGCAGGTTCGCTATCAAGATCTTGGTATTCCTCTCGCATCTGACTCAGCACTGCTTCACAAAGTTTTGAAGCAGGATGTCCTGTTGCGTGGGCGCTCACTGACCAAAAACCACCATCTGGAGAGTAAATCGTAACGGTGGCCTTTCGATTTTCTATATCGCTTGAATCAATCGTCCAGTTTTCTGGATAGTCGAATTGGATTCCAAGCCGGTCGTATCGCATCGGAACCTCAAGAAGCAGGAAAGGGAAAATATTTACGATGGATGCAAGGATGAAAAATGCGGGAAAGTTTGTTACGAGATTGTAACAAACAGAGATCATTTTTCTCGTTGAACGGCATGCGATCCACGAGAAAAGCGACTCGCACCCGATTGAGAGCGGTCTAGACCGACTACGTTGCTGCCGCTATTGTCCCCGCCCCAACTCAGTACGTGATCGCTGCAGAGAGTTCATGCACGCTCATACGGAGACACAAGGTTCACAGGCGCTTTCCTACTATGTCGCAGTCTATCGGAACGCAGACGGCTGGCGGCCGCGCACTTCCGGCTCACGCTTTAGACTACGTGGTTCCTGCAGCCATTCTATTGGCTGTAATGGTGATGCTTGCGCCAGTACCAGCAGGGATTGTGGATGTTCTGTTGGCGGCCAATCTTACCGTTTCTGTTCTTGCGCTTTTGGGGGCGTTGGCGGCAAAAACACCACTGGAAATGAGTGTTTTTCCGACTTTCCTACTCGGCTCAACGCTGATGCGATTGGTTCTCAACATTGCCACAACACGACTCATTCTCACCCGCGCGACAACCGACGGGGCAGGAGCGGCCGGGCAAGTTGTCGAAGCATTTGGTGAGTTTGTGGCGGCCAATAATTTAGTTGTTGGAGCAGTCATTTTTGCAATCATCGCAATCATTCAGTTTGTTGTCATCACCGCCGGTGCCACTCGCACAAGTGAAGTTGCTGCACGATTTGCTCTCGATGGTCTACCTGGAAGGCAGATGGCGATTGACACCGAGGTGCAGGCTGGGTCACTTTCGCGAGAACAGGCGCGAGTCATGAGACAGGAACTGCAGAGCCACGCAGACTTTTTCTCAAGCATGGATGGTGCCAGTCGATTTATTCGCGGCGAAGCGGTGGCCAGTGTGATTATTACGATGGTCAATCTATTCGCTGGGCTCGCAATCGGAGTGATTCAAGATGGAATGCCTGTCTCTCTCGCGATAGAAGTTTATTCACGACTCACCATCGGTGATGGACTCGTCAGCGCAGTGCCAGCTCTGTTTGTGTCGGTCGCCACAGGACTGCTTATTTCACGATCGAGTCAGGCCGTAGATCTTTCTCGCGAATTGGGTCGGCAATTCGCATCGAGCCCAAGAGTGCTCATGATTGCCGCTTGTTTTCTCTCGACGTTAGCTTTTACGAACCTTCCTCCAGTGCCACTGTTGTCAATTTCAGCGTTGCTCGTTGGGTTGGCATTTATCAGCGCGAGAGGAAAGACTCGACACAGTGAGGTGACTGTTCAGGGACAGAGTAAATCTCAAAAAAATGGTGGAATTTCGGAGGTCGTTGAAACAATCACCGGTGACGATCGAGTGCTGGTCGAACTTGGTCGACAGCTCGTCTCTCTCATTGCCGGAAAACAGGCTCCACTGCTCGATCGCACAGCACGGCTTCGCCACGAGTTGGCAAGTGATTTGGGACTGATGCTTCCTAAAATCCGATTTTGCGATGATTTTTCACTGCCTGACAATGCATTTCGAGTGAGCATTTTGGGAGAATCGCTTGTAGAAAAAGAAATTCCGAAAAATCGATTACTCGCCGTGCCTGTCACAGATGCAGTGCTGAACCTCGATGGAATTGATTCGACCAACCCGCTCAATGGCCGTCGGACAATATGGATTGATGCCGGATTATCAAACACGGTATCAACCGCGGATGTTTCATTGCTCGATGCTGCGGGAGTCATTACTCTTGAGATCGAAGCGGTTGCTCGCTTACGTGCGGATGAACTGCTCACGCATGACGACACGGCCCGACTCATTGAGTCCCTGAAGGTATCGCAGCCCGCGCTCGTCGAAGAATTCGTGCCGAATGTGCTGAAAGTCTCACACATTCACAGGGTCTTACAAAGTCTTCTTCGTGAAGGAGTGCCAATTCGTCCGCTTTCCACGTTGCTGGAGTTGATGGCAGATCATGCCGAACTCGCAGGAAACGTAACGCAGATGACAGAACAGGTGCGATTGGGGATAGCGAAAACAATCTGTCGACGCGCGCGTAATAAGTTCGGCAAGCTTGTGGTCGTCGAGATGGCAGAGGCCTTGCATCAACGACTACGGATCAAAATTGAAGAGACTGTTCAAGGGAATGCAATTCGGTCCTCGCGCGAGTGGGCTCGAGTTGCTGCAGAGGTGCGTCGCGCCACTCGGCCAACGATTGAGCGGGGCGGAGTTCCGGTGTTGGTTGTGCCGTCGAACGTGAGAGCGGCAACTCGACAAGTGATGGCCGTGCATTATCCCTTAGCAACGGTTCTTTCAGAAGAAGAAATTGCAGGAGAAAAAGGTGTAGAGGTTTTTGCAACGGTGTCAGTGGAACTGGCGGCTGCGGCATGACAACACAAGGAGCCTGCATGTACAGACAATGTGAAAATAGGGTAACAATGCGGACGAATCAAAATTTATTCAAGAATTGATCAATCAATAGACGAAAAGGATCGGATAGTTCAAGAGAAGGTGCTCACGCGATTGGTTGTCGGCAGAGCCGGCAGATGAGTTTGGCACGTTTCGATTTGGCCCTCACGCATGCTCGGATGTCGTGAGAGTGGCGCCCGAAAAGCAGCAATTTCATGGAGGAATGCATGGCGATACAATTATCACCTGAAGAAATTCAGGGTATTTGGAAGAAGTTCAAGCTGGATCAATCCAACGAAGATCTGCGAAACCAGCTCATGGAAAATTATATGCCGCTTGTAAAATACAACGGCGAACGCATCTGGTCGCGACTCCCTGAGGGAGTCGAGCTCGATGACCTCGTGTCGGCTGGAACGTTTGGTTTAATGGATGCCATTGATGCTTTTGATATGACCAGAGGTGTTAAGTTTGAGACCTACTGCGTCCCTAGAATCCGTGGAGCAATGCTCGATGAACTGCGCACGATGGATTGGGTTCCACGATTGGTGCGGAGTAAGGCCAGCAAGCTGAATGAGGCATTAAAAACGCTTGTAGCAAGACTTGGTCGACCGCCAAACGATGATGAAGTCGCCGAATACATGCAGTTGACTCGTGAGGAATTTGAAAAACTCCAGGTTGATGCCAATGCAGTAGGACTCGTGAGCCTCAACAAGAAGTGGTACGAAACGGACAGCTACAAAGATGTTCGTGAAATCGATATTCTCGAAGATAATAAGGGAGACGATCCCACGCATCGTATTCAGAAGAATGATTTAATGCGATTGATTACCAAAGGACTGAATCGCAACGAACGATTGATCATCATTCTCTACTATTACGAAGAGTTAACAATGAAAGAGATTGGTGCCACACTCGATCTATCGGAAAGCCGTGTGAGCCAGATGCACAGTGCGATTGTCGAGCGATTACAGGGTCAGCTTCAACCAAGAAGGCACGAATTCGCTCTCTGATGGCCGCAGGAGTCATCTTGCTCAAGTGAGCCGAAAGAACGTAGATTTTGAACTGTAGGAAAGTCACTCAGTCGGCTCAAAACTAGGAAAAAATAAAAAAATATTTTGTCTCAAGATTAAACGACAAGGTTGACGATCAAAAGGATGAGAGTCGGTTTGTCTTTCAGACAAACAATGCTCTGAGAGAATGACGGCGAAAGTTATTTCAAGAGTTTTCGAGAACACAAGAGCCCATTGAACCATTCCGGCGAGTGTCGCGTAGACACGGATGCGACGGATGGTGGAGGGGGGATCAAAGGTTCTCAAGAACAAAGGATTCAATCGCCGCCGGTGAAGTGATTGTGTAATCACTCGCCACGAAAGGAAGCGAACGTCGCGGAAAGAAGAAGAGTCGAACTCCCGGATCTGTTCCTTATCAAATCCGAAGACAACTCGAACACTAACCGCAAGGAGGCTCGTTACCATGCAAATCTGGGGTGTCACATCGACGCATGCTTCGCATGCTCTATCTGGTTTAAAGGGCGTTGAAGCCTCTTCGGCGACTCAGGCGTCGGCTCAGCAACCTGTAACGGATGTTCGCGACGAGGTGTCGCTGTCCGTTGACGCAGTGAAGGCAGCCGAGACAACGGGTGTCTCCGACATTCGTTTTGATCGCGTAGCATCGATCCGCGCGGCAATTGCTGACGGTTCGTACGAAACGCCAGAGAAGTTTGAGATCGCTCTTGAGCGTCTGCTTGATCGACTTGGATAAGATAGCAGCAGAGGCTTTTCAGGTCGTCCGAAGCCCCCTCATGAGATATTGAGGGAAGGGGTTTGCGACGAAATACTGGCGAGCCGATCATAAAAACAGGCACAACCCGTTCCGCGTGTGGAGCGGGTTGTGTTCTTTTGGCAGGGAATGATGATCTGCGAAAAAGTGCTCTTCTCAAGTTTTCCAGAGATATTGTTCAAAACAGGTTACATTAGAGTTCCTGACATCGGTGTGGCCATTTGTTCTTAGGCCACCTGAGCCTTGTACTCGTGCGGATACTGTTTGGAATGACATCTGAATCTGAGTTCTCGCTGCCAAGCATTCGAGTGGCCATGACGCCACTGGAGCGATTTGACGAATTTCTACAGGCACGAGGCAAACGAATCACGCGTCAGCGACGGCTGATCATTCAATGTGTTTATGCCAGGCATGATCATTTTGACGCAGAGCAGCTGCTGCTGGAATTACGAGCCCACGTAGGTAGCATTCAAGCGTCACGTCCTACGGTCTATCGAACACTCAACGAAATGGTTGACGCTGGATTGCTTAAGAAAATGGTGCTCGACGGACGCGCTGTCTACGAGCATGATTATGGATATCCACAGCACGATCACCTGTACTGTTCCTCGTGTGGAAAATTAATTGAGTTTTCCAGCAACGAGGTGGGGCGTATTCGGGATGCTGTTGCAAGAGAGCATCAATTCCGTGCGACTGGCCATCGACTCATCGTCACTGGGACCTGTTCGGTTTGCATGAGTCGACGTGTGCAGTCACGTCATCAAGACAGAGTGTAGGTGCAATTAAACTCGCAGCGATGCATCCTTCGGTCGAACGGTGTGCAGTGCAAGCGTTTCTGCCACAGGGCCGCCAATGAAATCTTCCACCTGCTGAGGGGCTCTTCCAGCAAGGCCGCTGGTTTCCATCGCCGAATCCAATGAAATCGATGCAAACAGAGGATCAGACTTCAGTCGCTGTAGCAAATCATTTGGCCGTCCCTTTCGAATTTCTGCAGTCGCCGCATGACTGTGATGGCGAAGAGCTTCGTGCAACGATTGACGATCACCCCCTGCCGTGGTGCCTGCCATCAGAATCCGTTCACTGGCAAGAAAAGGAAGATCATTCCGAAGATTTTTTTCAATAATGGCATCCTGAACAACCAGCCCACGGGCAATGTTGGTATAGATCACCAGCACCGCATCGGTTGCGAGGAACGCTTGAGGCAGCACCAGGCGACGAGCAGCCGAATCATCAAGCGTTCGTTCAAACCATTGAACGGCCGCAGTTTGGGATGCTGTTGAAGCAAGGCCCATCACAAATCTTGACAGGCTGCAGATGCGTTCAGCACGCATGGGATTGCGTTTGTAGGGCATTGCGGAACTACCAACCTGTTCGTCTTCGAAAGGTTCTTCCAGTTCACCACGAGAGGCCGCAATTCGCAGATCATTTCCTGCTTTGTGTGCCGATTCGCAAAGCCCCGCCAGTGCAGCAACCACCTGCGAATCAACTTTCCGAGAATAGGTTTGGCCAGTGACCATGTAGGACTCAGCAAACCCAATTTTTCGCGCCACAATCTGGTCGAGTTTGCGTACTTTTTCATGATCACCCGCGAAGAGTTCTAGAAAGCTGGCCTGTGTTCCCGTAGTGCCTTTAGCGCCTCTGGCCCGAAGTAGATTTTTTCGACGACTGATTTCGTCAAGATCCATGAGCAGATCATGAATCCAAAGACAGATTCGTTTTCCAATAGTCGTGGGCTGAGCGCTTTGAAGATGGGTTAATCCTAGGCAGACAACATTTCGGGTGTTCATTGCCTGTGCAGCGAGTGATTCGATGAGGGCGACAAGTCGTTGCTCAATGAGTTCGAGCGAATCACGCATCAACACAAGATCGGTATTGTCCGTGACGAAAGCACTGGTAGCACCCAGATGTAAAATTGGGCGTGCTAACGGACACTGATCTGCCCACGTGTGAAGATGAGCAAAAACATCATGGCGCATCTTTTTTTCGTATTCAGCGGCCTTCGAAAAATTGATAGGTTCAATATGACTGCGAAGTTCAGACAGTTGTTCTGGCGTGATCGAGAGTCCAAGTTCGGATTCAGCCTCTGCCAGCGCAAGCCACATTTCTCGCCAGAGTCGGTAGCGACGACGATCTCCCCAAAGAGAAGCCATTTCTCCGGATGCGTACCGGGTTACAAGAGGATTCTCCCAAACGGCTTGACCTTCATCACAATGCGAGTCGCTCACGAATTTCTCCTCACCAATTTCTTTGTGTGAACGCTCGAAGAATGATTGCCTTCTGAGAGAGACCGGTCGCCCGGACTGGAAATCTTCGAACGCTCAGAAGTCGCCATCTTGCAGATCAATCGCTCGAGTGCCAGTCTCGATCGCATTCCTCGTGAAGCTTCGGCCTTCAGTGCGCGATCTGTTTCCAAAAGCCACAGGGGAAGTCGTACGGCACGCTGTGGTCCGAGTTGGCGCATCGCAACGGTTGCTTCATCGAGTGCCTTGGGCCACGCAGCAACTCCTGCCTCAAGAAGAGCTTCGCGCAGACCCGCCGGTCGTCCATGTCCTGGCGGAAGCGACATTAAGCGAGCGGCAATCGCTAGGCGTCTGAGCACCGCCGAAGCCTGTGCCGAAAGTCCTACTGGATTTTCTCCAGATTCAATCAGGTCGGAGAGTTGCCCGATCGCCTCAGCAGCATCGCCTGCCGAAGCACGAGCAATCATATTCCAAGCACTGCGTTCCTGCGTGCTACCGGCAAAGTGGTCAACAGCCTCGGGAGGAATGGGCTGTTTGGAACCGGTCGTCTGTGCGGCCAACACAGCCAGGCTTTGATTGATCTGCCCCAGATCGCGACCGAGTCGCTCAAGCAATCTTCCAGCGGTGGTGGCCGGAAGCGAGATCGAATGATGCTTGAGCGCCCACGATCGGATCCACGCCACAAGATCTCGACGCGGATCGATTGACGTTTCGAGTTGCACTCCGTTCTTGGCTACCGCTTTTGCCAGACGAGTATTCGAGGGGAACGTTTTAACCTCCAAAATAATCAGACCGCGAGAGCCGCGAGGCTTGGCCGCAAGTGTTTCAAGAATTTCTCGACTTCGACTGACAAACGCATCGGCACTTCGCACGACAACGACTCGCATACCGGTGGAAAAGAGAGGAACGGTGGCTGCTTCATCGAATACGTCACGTGGATCTGCAACGTCGTCACCAACAAATTCTCTCCATGCCCAGACCCGGTCTTCTTCCACAGGACACAGAGCCTCTCGCATCATTGCCAGAATTGAATGCGACACAAAAGGTTCATCACCGACGAGAACGAAGAGCGATGAGGATCCGAGGCTCGTCAAGTCGAATGACTTTTCGAGTAAATCAAGCGCTGAAGCATGACTTTTTTTTGCCATCGGTTCCTCCTTCTCAACAAATACCGAACGGCCAGCGGTGGTGTTCGGAGAAAGAAGCAGTGTAGCGATGGAGTCTGATTCAAGACTACTTACGGCCCTGCATTGGCAGCGGGCGCGATTGATTTGACGGCACGCAACTTGCCGACCACTCGAGAAGCGGTGACAACAATTTCTTTTTCAGTGACCGCGTGGCCGATATTTCCTGCCGCATCGGAAACTTCGACGCGCATAAAGACTGTCGCTGGCACGCTGCGATCCGGCTGCCAACGGTATTCTCCTTGCGTTTCCTGTGATTCGACAATCGTGGCCCATGGACCATCGCTTCGAGGAGAAAAGAGAAGCCGGGCACTGCGGGGCACAAGAAGTGGATCCTTGGACGACCACGTAATGAGAATCCCGCCGGACTCTCCCGAGGTGGTTGGCTGTGCGTTTACCAGAATCACTTCAGGAGGTGCGTCATCTACTCCCACCCAGGCTTCCGGCGTTTCGCCTGATCGCGGTCCGCTTGGGAGATCGTCGCGATCAGGAACGATCTCAAGACGGAATCCGTAGAGTCCGCTTTCCGGAACTTCTACGGAAATTGGACTTGCCGTATCGTTATCCACGGCGGTCTTTTGCCACGTGACTCCGCCATCTCGTGTGCTCCATAATTCGACCCGAAGTGGACCAATCGCCGGTCGATCGTTGTTGAATTCATAGTCCCACTCGAAGCGTCTGCTGCGTACGAGGTCCAAGGGTCTGCCTCGGTACACAAGAGCTGCTGTTTCAAATGAATCGGCAGGTTTTTGATCAGCTGGTATTTCGACAGCCGCGGCGCCAGGTTGAGTTGCAAGCGAGGAGGAATCTGGGAAATGCGGTTCTTCTTCGGTACTCGCAGAAGATGTTGACTGTTCGCTCAGTCGAGCCAATTCAGAAGAACCGACACGGGATGCCATGATGCGAGTTGCAGCGATTGGAGAAGAGGATCCAGCGGTTGAGAGCCGTCCAGTTTCAGTTTGCCAAGCCTGCGAAACAGGAGTCGATTGTGCTGGAGCATCAGCAAGTGTTGGCCCTTTTTCGAAGCCGGAAGATTGAGTAGGAAGTTCGGGAACTCCTAGGTCACGAGCCATCATCGACTGATCGATCTGTGGATCAGAAGTTCCAAGTGGAGTCTGTTTCACCGTACGGTTACCGCCGTTGTCAGCAACCGAAATCCTCACGATGAGTCCCTCCGTCTGTTCTCCTGCCCACCAAATTTCTTCACCAATAAGATGCGCAGGAGATTCGCGAGCAAGAATTCCCTCGGCTGCCACAGGCTTCCATGCTTCACTTTGTTTGGTGCGGTATTCCAATCGCAACGTATCCAATCGCAGTGAATCGTCTGCAGCGGCGTAACGACAAATCACTTCGCCGTCGGTTCCTTTCCAAGCGTGTAGAATGACTCTTGGTCCTGCAGCATCGACCATCACTCGCATGTCGGCGGCATGGCCACCTCGCATTCGTCCATCTGCGTCGACAGCACGAAGCCGAAACCAATATTCACCATCATGTTCAGCTCGGTAGGTAAACGATCCAACATTCGAAGCAACTTCCTGGGCAGTTTCCCATGTCGCTCCCAGATCTTTGGAAACTGAAAGCATCACGCTTCGAGGAGAAGCATCAGTAGATTTTTTTGGGGGAAGTCGAAAGGGAATTGAAAAAACTCTATTTTTTGTCCGCACGACGGTAGGTGCATCTGGGAGCAAGTCTGCGCGTGGATCGCTTCTCGGGGAAGGTGCCGTCGGAGTTTGCTGCGCACTGAGTTTCGTTGTTGAACCGTTGAGAAAAATGACAAAAATACAGACGCAGAGCGCGACGAAGCCTCCGTGATAGAAAATCGCTCTGCAGTGGCCGGTGAAACAACGCATGGCTTTGATCAAGGAGAGGGTTATCGGACTTAAAGAGGCTTTGACGTCTCCTCTGTGAAATCGGCTAAAATACCTCTCGAAGAAGAAGGATTTTTCGGAAAAATCGGCAATTTTTCACATCGATAGAACGAGCTTGACGAGCTCTCGGAAAACGAGGCAGGCTGGGTGCTCTGGTGGACTCCGCGCAAGTGCCCCATAATTTGAAACGTTGGGCAGGGCATTGCCCTCAGACCGATTTTCTCTTGAGGAGAATCACTTTAGGGACGAGAGTCCGAAAAAGAATTCCATCCCGGGTTGTTACCGGAGGTCAATGACATGTCCTCGCTGATATGGAGTTCGTTGTTGCTCATCGCATTCGTGAGCGGTGGTATTGGGGCAATCGTTATGATCCGTTCCCGATGGCACAAAGCGAGTGACGATCGTGCGGAATGGGAAAGAAGGCTGGTCGAATACAGAAATCTGAGAGACAAGGGTGTTCTCAACGAAGAAGAATACCGAAAGATAAGAGCACTGTTTGATCCACATGTTCGGTTGAATACACAGTTCGGGGGTTTATCGTCATCTTTCGGCGTGAGATTAAAAGGGAAGGGAACAAAAGAAACTCCGGTTTCCGATCCCCAAGAAAAACCACTTGAAAGTTCCGATGATTTCTCGAAATGAATTTTGACGGGCAGTGGAAAGAGGCGGGCAGATGTCCAAGGTCTTTGAGAGAGACATCCATAGGATGCATCTCCAAGAAGAACCCAATGAAATCTCCGAATCATAAAACTGAAATCACAAGGATTTCAGAAAGACTTTAAGGCGCAACTATTCAGCGAGGAATGCTCTCTATGCCAAGCGGGAAAGACACAGGCTTAGGTCGACGCGGTACGGGTGGGACCACAAAAAAGAATGCTTTTTGTTCTTTTTGTCGCAAAAGTTACCGCGATGTGGGGCCGCTTGTAGAAGGGCCAGGAGATGTCTACATCTGTGGAGAGTGCATAGAACTGTGCCAATCGATTCTCGACCAAGAGAAAAAGAGACGTGGCACCAGCAAGCAACTTTTCTCAAAAATTCCGTCGCCTCGAGAAATTGTTGCCCACCTCGATGAATATGTCATTGGTCAAGAACATGCTAAGCGAGTTCTTGCCGTTGCTGTTCACAGTCACTACAAGCGGTTGACGCTTGGAAGTGAGGGATCGGATGTTGAAGTCGACAAGTCGAACATTCTTCTTCTTGGTCCTACTGGATGTGGGAAAACACTTCTCGCGAGAACGCTTGCTCGCATCTTGAACGTGCCGTTTGCCATTGGTGATGCCACTACACTGACGGAAGCCGGTTATGTGGGAGAGGATGTCGAGAACCTCTTGCTCAAACTTCTCAACGCGGCTGATTATGACATCGAAGCCGCGCAGCGTGGCGTGCTCTATATCGACGAGATCGACAAGATCGGAAAAACGAGCCAGAACGTATCGATCACGCGGGATGTCTCGGGGGAAGGTGTTCAGCAAGCACTTCTCAAAATGCTCGAGGGAACGGTCGCCAATGTTCCACCGCAGGGTGGCCGAAAACATCCCGAGCAGCAGTACATTCAGATCGATACGTCGAACATCCTCTTTATCTGTGGAGGAACGTTCGTTGGTATCGACAAGATTATCGCCCGCAGGCTCGGAAAAAGAACGATCGGTTTTGGTCAGGGGCAAGGGTATACAGGAGATGCCGATCTCGCTGAATTGTTGCCACAGGTGGACTCCGATGACATTCTTGAATTTGGATTGATTCCCGAACTGATCGGACGTCTTCCGGTTATCTCGTCACTCAAGCCGCTCGATGAGTCAGCATTGGTACAGGTACTCACTGAGCCCAAGAATGCCCTCGTGAAGCAGTATCAAAAACTTTTTGGCATGGAAAATTGTCAGCTCGAGTTTACGACTGGTGCTCTTCAAGCGATTGCTAAACGGGCGAGAGGAAAGGAAACCGGCGCTCGCGGACTGCGTTCAATTATTGAGGATGTGATGCTCAATATTATGTTTGAACTTCCAGAACGCGCTGGATCGTCCTACGTTATTCACGAGCGTAACGTCACCGGTGGTGAGCAGGTTGAGCCTGTGAAGGAACCACGAAACAAGAGTGCATAAACCGAACTGCGATTGGTACAGTGAGACATAAACGTGCTTGTAGGAAAACAGTGTTCTACAAGACAACGTCTTGAGTAAAAGAATTCGCCAAACGGATCAGTGCCGAAATTCCTCGATCGAGTACATGGTCGGGAACCGTGTAGGCGATTCGAAAGTGTGTGTCTTTAGCCCCAAAGACGTTTCCTGGAATGACGAGCAAATTTTCTTTTTCGACAGCTCGATTGGAGAAAGCCTGCCCCGACCCACCTGGTGCCTCGGGATAAAGATAGAAGGCTCCGCCGGGCTTCTGGAATTGATAGTGCCCGTGGAGCGCATCGATAAGCCGGTCTCGTTTTCGACGACATTCGGCCATCGGCACACTCATGTCACAGTGAAGAGCTTCAAGAGCTGCCCATTGGCCCGGCTGAGGGGCACAGACAAACGTGTACTGTTGCAACGTTGTACAGGCTTCAACGATTTCGCGAGGACCGTGAATCCAGCCAACTCGCCAACCAGTCATGGCGTGCGACTTTGAAAAACCATCAATGACCACAACTTTTTCGCTATGAGCAGCGGGAGAAGTAAACGGCGAGTCGTAACAGTACGAACGGTAGAGTTCATCGCTCACGATTGTCACGCCTCGCTGCTCAGCGAGTTTGGCGATATCGCGAACAATCGCCGGTGACGCAACCGCACCGGTTGGATTTGCAGGAGTGTTGAGCAGGATGACCTTGCATCGAGGTGAAATGCTGCGGGCCACCTCGTCGACATCAATCGTAAAAGAGGGAGATGTATCGATGGGAATACATATTCCGCCAAGAAACTCCACAAGCGGTCGATACATGACAAACGCCGGCTCAAAGATGATCACCTCATCCCCGGGATCGACCAAGGTCATGAGTGCCAGCACAAGCGCCCCACTCGAACCACTTGTCACGCACAGCCGACGATCTGGTTGGCCGAGTTGAGCACGCATGTCCGACTCAAGACGTTCTCGAAGCGGTTGAATGCCCTGCGTCGGAGTGTAGCCATTTCGTCCAGCGTCGATCGCTGACTTTGCAGCCGAGCACGCAGCCTGCGGCATTTGAAAATCTGGTTGTCCGATTGAAAGATTGATTGGATCGTGCAGAGTTGCTGCAAGATCGAAGACCTTTCGGATACCGGAGGAATCAAAGGCACTTGCTCTTTTTGAAATGATACGATGGTGAGATGGCATGAAGCATTTCGTTTATAAGAAAACGTCAACCGAATCGATCAACCTGCATCTTTGAAAATGACGTCGAGTTGTTCTCCGAGATTCTCGCCACGCGCATCGAGCGTAATCACTTTCCCATCTCGTCCAATGAGAACAACGGTTGGAATTCCACTAATTCCATAGTAGGTTGCCATCGGATGTTGCCACCCCCCAGCCGATTCCTCAAAAAGAATGGGCCAAGGAATCTTCTTTTCGGCAATAAACTTTTCCAACGCATCGCGATCTTCATCCAAGCTGATACCGATCACCTCGAATCCCTTGTCATGATACTTTTCATACTGCTCTAAGACGTTTGGAATCTCGGCAATGCATGGACCACACCAAGTAGCCCAGAAATCGACAAGTACGACCTTTCCTTTGAGAGTCTTTTGATCGAAAGGAGTGCCATCGAGGAGCATTCCGGTGACTTTCATCACATTGCCTGGAAGGTCGAGTCGGCGAAGGATCCCTTCAAAACTCTTCGAGAGTTCCTGTACCTGTTCATTGCTGCTTTTTGCAAGGAGAGGACCGAAGGAAGCATAGGCTTTTTTCGAAAGAGTTTCTCCTCCTTTGACATGTTCAAATGCTCCTGCAAGTTGCATAGCAAGCTGCGCTGTTTGTATGTCATCGGGATCTGCTGCGAGCATCTTCGTCATAGAAGCGATCAGTGCAGGAGCTTTTTCGATGTTGCCCTGAAGTACATTTCTAGCCTCGCTGATAAGCAGTACGCGATCGGCCTGCTTGGCGAGTTTTTTGAAAGGACTCTTCGTCACGATTTTCGCAAACGCGTTGAGCGTTTCGGCAGCCTTGGGATCACCCATCTGAGAAAGCATCATCAGACCGTCCATCTTGATCTCTGCGGCATCCTCCCAGAGAGGATCGGTCGGTTTGAGATTTTCGAGCGCTTTGTCAACTGCGATTACCGACGTTGCTGAAACTTTTTTCATGTAGGCGGTCATCTCTTGGCGACTTCCTGAAGGCACCTCGTCTTCGCGGAGACTGCGGGCAAATGCGAGGAGTTCTTCTGGCGTGCCATCCGGAACCTCCGGTACTTCTGCGGCACCAGTTTTTGGAGCTTCGGCCTCTTCAACTTCGGCTGCAACAGTCATGCGTTCGAAGAGCGAGAGAGACGCACTTTCAATTACGAACACACCGCACACGATGCATGCAAATACACGCAAGGCCGAGAGAAAAGAGAGTCGGTTCACTCGCATCGGAAACCTCATTGAAAAATGCTCGGTTGGAATCGAATGAAACGAAGCCAACGGAGCCACTTAGGGGGAAAGGAGGGGATCAACGACCTACTCGGTCGAGCCTCCTACCGAGAAACTCGATCGAAATAGTACACGGGTAAAGCCACGTCTAGCAACCGTTGATCCTGAAAGCCTTGAGATGTGCCCGCCGGAGGACTCTCGAACAAAGGTGCAGGAAGAGGGAGAAAGTCGAGGTGTGAACAGACGTTCTTGCCGCGTAGAGCGAGAGCATTTTTGTTCAGAGAGAATACGTTTTTCAACTCTGTGGCGCGATCAATGAACAATTGTTCGAAAGCGAACAAAGCCACTTTGTCCCGGAGCAAGCGTATTGGTGAACTTCCATGTCAACGTTACCGAGCCGTCGCTGGCGGGTTCGGTCGAGAACTCAGCAGGAAGGCTCGAATCTGGACTCGAGGCAATCAGTTCGAGTCTTTTGGGAAGAGCATCGGAGAGAATCACGTCGGAAAGGGGACGGTCTCCGGAATTAAGCACATAGATTGTGAAGTCGAGTTCCTCGTTTTCTCGCGCTGACGTGCCGCCGGCTTGTTTTGAAATAGTCAGCTGTGCACGACCGGGTTCTTCGATGCGAAGGATGGCGGTTCCACGATCGGCGGAGATCACTTCTGCAGGCCGTCCCATCAGCATGACCTGAGCGCCTGTGACACGCGTCCATGCCACAGGAACTTCAAATCGTATCGCGAGAACAGGTTTGTCACGGCCAATCGAAAGCGCAGCATGCGTATCAGCAGCGTGAGCCCTGGTGGTTTCGGTTCCCACCTCATCAGACGGCAAGTCATCCTTTGCCACTTCCAAGGGAACGTTGCGATCAAGAAGCCCCAGGCCGCTACGGGCATCACGCGTGAGCGATGGTTGGATTCGTTGTTCGCTTTCCCAGACGGGTTGGCGACCGCCGTCGGTACGTGTGCTGGAATCAAGCGTCACGCCGGCCAGGCCCGAAGGCGAAGCATCTTCGTGAGGCACCGTGATATGCCTGACGGATGCGAACCGCGGAGCATACACGCAGACACGGTTTGAGATGGTCACTCGCACATCATCAGCATCATCGACAGGTCTGTAACGGGCTGCAGTGTCGCCTTCGGTTAAATTGACGAGTTCAAATTCGCCCTTTGCCTTCACGGGAGAACCAAGGTCGCCACCATCGCAGACAAGATACGGGTGTGCCTCAAAGAGCCTTCCCTGTGGCGGTGCGCAGATGACAGCAGAACCGCAGTTGTTGATGCGTGGCAGCAGGGGAGTGTGGCACGTTTTGCAGTGGTCCACCGCTTCTATTGAAGTGAAATCAATCGGGGCAGGGGAGGGAAGGGGAGTGGGAGCAAGGAAAAGCTCTTCTGTTTCTGCAGGAGCGAACGATTCGGTGGAAGAAAAATTGGATTGTGTTGCGAGGATGTCGGACGACAGATTGTCATAGTGCACCTGTTTGATTGTCACAGGACGCGTGCGAGTGTTGGAAGTGTTTGCGGAGGCAAACGTCGGAGGCTCATGAAACGCATGCTCATTCGATGTGGTAACTTTTTTGTGAAGCAGAGTTCCCTGTCGCATAGGAGCATCAATCGAGCGGCATGACGCCAGCACGAGAGAGGCGACCGCTATGGCTCCAATCCGTAACCACGTCATCGGTTCACCTTGCCGACGGTGGAAATCAGAGCGTCATTCAGAGGTGGAACTCGATTTCCAAGAATCACTTCGGCAAGCGGATCGCCAAGCGTTTTGGCAACCTCAAACGGATCATCAAGAGGACGAACATCGAACCCCCCGACATTTTCAACATCGTCCGAATCGTGCACGGCGTAAACGATTCGTCGGACAAGTGTTCCTTCGATCGCGAGGTTGAGATCGTCTTCATGGATATCAATCTCTACAGGAAATCTCCAAGACTGTCCGGGAGGTGTATCGAGCGCACCGAGAATGCGAAGTGAAGGGAAAACCTCGGCACCTTCATTCAGAGGAATTGCGGTAATTTTTAAACGGTAGGCAGCTCCGACTACCAGTTGCATCCGTAGGGGGCCGGGCCGCGATTGAGACCAGCCGGAGCTTGTTTCGATCGACAACAACGCACCAGCTGGAAGACGAATCTCTACAGGCTGAATATATTCCGGACAGGGACCGGGCTGCGGTTGCTGGTTGGCGCCAATCGCTCCCAAGGAACTCCGCATGCTGGCATGTTTCACCGCACTCGGCTCGAAGGCTTCGCAGGGCATGCCTGCAAAACCCACCAAGCCGAACACGGTGACTGTCAGCAGCCATCCCGCAAACCGCAGCGCGGACCCTGTCCGGACGTTTTTTCTCCCAAGGTGTTTTGATTGCATCGTCAACGTGTTCCATGCAGGGAACGAATATGAGTGGAACATGCTCATGCGTCATTCAAGGAATATCTGATGGTGTCTTCAAGGATTCACAAACAATAGATGTTCTGTGCGACCGGAGGATTCTTTTTTGGCGGGAACTTTTTTTGCGTTGATTCCGGAGGTAAGAGTCATTCGCCCGGAGGACAATCAGCTTCGGGCGGGCACCACCCCTGATCGGGTCCACCGTTGTCGATCATGCGAGTCTCTTGATCATGCGGCTGTTTGAAGTGCAGTTTTGGAATGTTGGCCCGTTCGGTGATGTAGGCACGTTTTGCAGGCTTCGGATAGCTCAGACCTGGCTGCTGCTGAACGTGGATATTCATTTCATGTGACGGGCCGGGGATCGCGGTTCGAGTGTGATTGGTGATCGTGTGTTTTCGAAGTCCGGCCGGAACGCCCAGCGGAATATGCGCTGGGCCCGGAAGCCCAATCGGCGTTCCAGTAATTGGCATTCCGTACTCAGGGGCAGTCAGGCCGGCGATAAACGCAGGAGGCATCTGGGCAGGATTCCCACCAGCAGGCATACCAAGAGGCATTGCGGTGCCTACGGGACTCACGCCACTGTCTTGAGAAGCAAATCCATTCGTGTTTCCGGTCTGCAGATCCTTGTTGCCGATACGAATAATTGCCAGGATCGATCCGCGGCGATCCGCCTCGACAACCGGATCGACTCCTGGATCGAGTCTGGTGCTCACAAGTGTTTCAACACCGGCGACAGCAAGTTCTTGATACTCAGCATCGGGCAGATAGACCACCTTGGTGACGAAGTTCCCCGAAAGTACCTGATCGAAATCCTCTTCGGTCAACTGGAATGGAACAGCGTTATGAGCCAGAAAGGCATCGGTGCGCGGAGTTGCCGGCCCAACTTCAAGCGATGGATAGAGTTCGATTCCTTCGCGTCCTGTGACATCAGTTAACTTCAGTCGATAGATTGCTCCTTGAGGAAAATCGTATCGTCCTGGCGTAATGAGTGGATCGGAATCAAAAGTTCCTGGGGTTACCACATCCCATCGCACTTGCATGCCATCGGGTCCGATAAAACCAATCTGAGAAGTCGGTGCATAGGCCATGCCAGAGCCGTCTTCACAATCCATAGCCAGTTCATAGGAGGCGGGCATGATCACACCCGGTCCAGGTCCTTCAACGCCCGGCCCTGGATGCTGCAGCATCGCTGCTGGCGGGAGGACGTTGGTGTGGGGTGTTGAAGTAGGTCGGAGCTGAGCCAAGCCCGTAAGTGGTGAATTGGCTGGAATGTGACAGCCTATTGCTGTCGCAATGAGGGCCATCCCAAAGACTCCCGTCGCATGTCGCACATCCATCGACATTCCTCCCAGGCCTGCAACGCGTGCGTCGCGGCCAATCTCTAGCGATCCGGCATTGGGCCGGATCATGTTGAACCCGTACACTCAGGAGCCGGCACACGTTGGTGGTGGTCCCGAAGGATTCGGCTTCGACCGATTCCTAAGAGCGTTCTTCGACAGATCGCAGCTCGTTTCTTTGGAAAAACCGTTAGCGTCAGCCCAATCGGCAGTGTGGGCTTTGTTCTTTGTCAACGTGCGATCGCGTGAAAACCTTGCTGAAATCCCTCGTTTGCCCTCTTGGAACAAAACGGTGTTCGTTGTGATGGGAAAAAAGAATCGAAAATATTTCGCAATCGCACGGTACCGTTTGAGATGGTTTTCTTTTCTACTGTTGGCGCTTTGGGCAAACTTGGTAACGGCTCAGACAGGACAAAATAGTTCGATTTACCGACGAGCGTCCGCACCGATTGCAACGCCTTCCCGGGAACAGGAAATAGCCGGCTCAGAAATTTCTGCCATCGCCGCATCAGATCAGGCGGGACGTGCCGAACGCATGGTGACAGCATCGCTCGCAGGACTTGCCCGCGCAGAATCCATTCAGGCAAGAATACGCCAGCGAGTTGTTTTCTCAGGCCGTTTGATTGTCGGAGCAGGCACCTATGTACAGTCGGGCATAGGAAGTGAGCAGCGGTTCCGATTTGAGTCAACGCTCAAAGGAGATACCGAGCAGTTTGTTTTGCAGGAAATCTCAGATGGAATTGTGTTCTGGACCTACCGCAAGAACTCAACAGACGCTCCATCTATTGAACGCATCGACATTCGTCGAGTTCGTTCCCAGTTGGAAAAATTACTCAATGTGAAGCAGCGAGACATGCCTGCGGTGTCAGCGTATATGGGAGGAATTCAGCGGACGCTTGCCCTGGTTCGGGAATGGTTTCTCTTCACGTCGGCAACCGCTGAACTGCTTGATGGTGTGCCGGTTTGGAAAATTGATGGCAGATGGAATCCAGAAAAACTTGCAGTTCTTCTTCCTGATAAGGCGGAGACGATTCGTTCTGAACAAGGTCTGTCTCCGGAAGCAATGCCAGAGACCATGCCTCACACCGTTCGGCTCATACTTGGGCAACGAGACCTCTTTCCGTTTCGAATCGAACTATTTTCGTTACCAAAAGAGAGTCACGCCCTGGAGCAGATGTCGCTTTTTGAACTCTTTGACGTGAGAATCGGAGATCCGGTCGATGCCTCGGCTTTCGTGTACCGACCCGCAGCAACAGGGCTCATTGATTACACAGAGTCGTACGTCAACCAGGTGGTGCCACTACGCCCCTAATCCAGGCAAAGAGCAATCAAACGACTCTTCGCGATGGAAAATGGTGTCGTTTGTTATGTCGGCCATCCAGATCTGAAGAGCCTTACTGCGGTGAGAACGGCATTGATCATGCTTGAGGGATCTGCTGTGCCGGTACCTGCAATGTCGAATGCGGTTCCGTGCGCGGCGCTCGTGCGAAGCAGCGGAATCCCAAGAGTGACGTTGACTGCCCGATGCATGCCAAGGAGTTTCATAGCGATATGTCCTTGATCATGGTAGTGGGCCACAATGCCATCAAAGGCTCCATCTCGGGCTTTGAGAAAGAGCGTATCGGCAGCAATCGGACCGACTGCAAAGCATCCTTTTTTGCAAAGTTCTTCTACGGCCGGAGCGATGATTTCCTGCTCTTCATTCCCAAAGAGTCCTCCTTCGCCAGCATGAGGATTTAAAGCAGCAACAGCGATTCTAGGAGGGTTTGTGCCTAGGTGCGCAAGCATGTCCACGAGTCGCAGGCCAGCTTCAACGATTCTTGTTGTGCTTATTTGATCCAAAGCACTGCGCAAGGATTCGTGCAGCGTGGTATGCACAACTCCAAGTCCATGGGGTCCTTCAAGAGGTGGTCCCTTTGGCAGATAAAGCATCATCGACACATCGCGATCGGCCAGCTGACAGGCCCTTGCCAACATCTCCGTATGGCCTGGAAAATCGTATCCTGCTGCATGCAGTGAAACTTTATTCAGTGGTCCGGTCACGATTGCATCAGCTTTTTTAGCAAGCACCAGCGCAATTGCTGTTTCAACTGCAGATGCTGCTGCATGTCCGCCGAGGGCCGTAGAGGCCGAACTGTTTTCAACACAGTCGTGAAGAAGTTCATGCACAGGGCGTGTGGTGGAGGGAGGGTTTGGAGGGATCACTAAAACTGTTTTTGCTCCGCTGGCTCGAGTATCAAATGCCGATGTCACTTCGATCCGCATGCCGCGAGAAAAGCCGAGAGAGTCGATGGCGTTTTGCATGACAGATGGGTCAGCCACAATGCGGAGCGATGCTTCGCGGTGAACCTGCGGAGTATTCCACGCACCCAGGCATACCTCTGGACCGATGCCGTAGGGATCGCCGCAAGTCATAAGCACTCGTGGAAGACGAAGCATGAAGTCACCTCACAAGAAGAGCAGTACAAACCGAGATTTACTCTAACGCTCACAAACTCCGCGTGGAATCGACGGCTACCGGCTGCCCGGAAGAAGCGAGGGGCGACGTGGAAGAGGTCTGTTGCGGGAAGTGTCTGTGTCTATAACACTTTTAGAGACAGAGTGCCGGAGATGATGCGCGATTCATGGAGACACCATTGAGGTGGAGAATTGGTTATGGTGCTGATGTTCACAAGGGCTGCAACGTTTGCAGTGTCACTGATGATTGCCACAGCGATGCTTGGACTTTGGATTGGTGATTTGCATGGTCAAACTGCCCCCGATGTATTGCGATGGGGAACGGTGCACAGGCTTTCCGGAGTACTCGCGGCCCTCATGGGAGTGCTCGTCAACAGCATGGCGGTCACGTATTTTATTGGTACGGGACGTTGGTGCCGAGAAGTTGTCGAAACCTATCAACTGTCGGAGCGGTTCGTTCATCGTTCGAAGGTGCTGAAGCAAAGAGCATTTCCGTTTGCGATTGCCGGTGTGTTTTTGGTGATTGCGATTATCATCCTTGGTGGAGCAGCGGATCCGGCAACAGGGCGACCCGGTACGCAGGCGTGGGTCACGCCGCATCTGATCGGATCGATCACCTGCGTGACACTGATTGCGATTTGTTTTTCACGTCAAGTCGACGCAATTCGCGATCAGCAAATACTGATTGAAGATGTGATGACAAACGTCAAAACCATCAGGATTGATCGCGGCCTAGAGGTTGACGATCAGGCAGTCACCAGCGAAAAAACGTCGCCGCAGGAATAGCACCCGGTTGAATCCGAGATGAATCCTCATGCCGGTGGTCGTTGGATGTGTGAGGGCGTTCATGAGAATGCCCATGCGATTCACTATGGTCAGCGTGTCCGTGTTCGATAGCTCCGATGCCCCACGCCAACCCAATCCCACACGCCAGCGCCACTGATAAAAGAAGGCGATCATGACTGTGAAACTCCACTTCCGGAAGTAAATCAACTCCGGCAATACAAACAAAAGCACCGCCTGCAAGTGCCATCGCTGCACCGAGCACATCCCCGGAACGATCTCCAAGAAATCCAAGGCTCGCTTGAAAGAAAATCAGCCCCAGTGGAACCGTGAGGGCGTAGACGTAGGTGACGATCTGACGCGACTTGGCGTTCCAGCCTGCGGAAACCATAAGTGTAGCGATGGAAAGCGAATCAAAAGGCTTATGAAGGATCACTGCTGCAAATGTCGCCGCGCCGGCCAGAAAAATGACACCATTTTCAGTATCAGCCTGCACGCTTGCGGCAATTGCCGCTCCATCGGCCAAGCTGTGGAGGGCCAATCCAGTAAACGCGCCACACCAAGCCCATCGTCCGGTCGATGTACCACGACGAGTATCTGTGGAAGCATGTGAGTGATGGGTGCAGCCGGCATGATCGTCCTCTGAAGAGAGTGTTGTTACGGGGTTGTCTTGTTCACTGTGACCGTGGTGAGAATGACCATGAAATGCCCGTTCAAGAAGAAACATCACAAAGAAGCCGGCCAACATCCAGGCCATGGTAATGTCGATTCGTTCATCAAGTTCGTAAAAAGCATGGGGAACAAGATTGAGGAGGCCCACTCCGAGCATCACTCCACCGGTAAACGACAAAAGCGTCTGCATCGGTCGGTGTCCGAGTGAAAATAAAGCAGCAGTCGTTCCGCCGGCCACGGCGGCAAAAATAATCAGAATGCAATAAATGGTGGTAGTGAAGACAAACATGCTTCTTGCAGAACGCTCATTGGGGGGACGATGAATAGACGACGTGAGAGTGTCCAAGAAAGCCATGATGAGCATCTATGAACTCACCGGCAAGCCTTTGGTCTTTTTGATGCCTCAATACGTCCACGGAGCAGAGGCGACCTGCTTTCCTGAGGTTTCATGAGATCACTACGGATTTCAATGCGCAGGAAAAATTAAACCAACGTTTATCGCCTCACCCAAGGTGTTGGCGTTGTTTGAATCGTGCGAGATGCCTGCTCCAGTTGTTGTTTTGCAATGGAAGTTTTTTCGCTCCAAGCGGCATCCTGCGCCGTTGCAATTCCCAAAAGACCGGCAAGAACATACGTGAGTACGTTCGACCAGAGTGTGGGGCCGGCAAACTTGAGTGCCGTTCCGAATGACTTTTTAAAACTCGGCCCGAACATCCCTAGCTTCACACTCCAAATTTCATCAAGGATGAGATGTGAAAGGAAACCAACGACCACTGCGCTACAAATAAAATAGCGGTACAGCGGTTGTTCAGAAGAGAAGGCGAGGAACGCAATCTCTCCAGCAATCAATGCCGCAGGAAGACTGTGGAACATGCCGCGATGAATGGCAAATCTTTTCAGCAATGTTGAGACGCCGAAACGAATCGTTAAGTAGATGGCGGCCCCCACAAGAATCATGGTTTCAAGAGGAAAACCCATCTGATGAAAGCGGTGAATCATTAACATCGGAACAACCGCGGCAGCAAATGCGCAGCTCTCGCGCAAGGGCACCCCAGGGCCGCTGTCGAGATCGGGGAGCATTCCCGAAACACTACAAAGCCCGGCTGCTAATACGCACGTCTCTGGCGGAATGCCTCCCAAGTACCACGCCCCTGCACCGTAAGCCACGCCGACGATGGTTGAACCTGTGATGTGGATTTTAAACCCGGGCATAATCGACGGCCTTGCTCGTTGCGGGCCCCATGCGAACAAAAAAAGGATATCCGGAGAGATTCTTCGGCATCGATGGCAATGGGTCTGGAGTGCGTTGACATCGAGCGGCACGACCTCCCATTCGATACATTTCCCTGGCGTTCAAAGCTGAAGGGATCGCGAGTGACCATCGCTGTAATGCAATGTCTCGACACGCTGGAGATCGGGGATTCTTTCCACACAAGAAAAACGTTGCCGTGTGCCATGCGTCGCAGTGCAGGGTTCAAAATGGCAATTTAGTGCGGCAGATGTGCTCTTCGTACGTCGGCAAGGTCTTCCTATACTCCCCTCCCCCTGTGATCAGTCGTGTACAGATTTGGCGAAGTCGTCATGGGTTTTTTGTTTCACCTTCTGAATGATGTAGAGGGTGAATGCTTGCGCGTTTGGTTTATGAAGAACGACAGTCAGTGAAGGAGCCCCACCGGTGCTAAACGTCTCACTCGATGGCTACGACATGGTCATGCTGGGAATTCTCGCGGCGGCCGCAGTCATTGGCTACTTCAAGGGAATTGTCTGGCAGATTGCATGGATCGCTGGTATTGCACTGAGTTCGTTTGTGGCCATTCGATTTGCAGGACCGCTCACCCCATTTTTTGGAGATCAGGCACCTTGGAATCGTTTTATTGCCATGCTCGCCCTCTATGCGGGCACCTCGATTGTGGTCTGGCTTGTCTTCCGCATCATTTCAAAAGCGATAAATGCAGTGCATCTGTCAGCATTTGATCATCAGCTTGGTCTTCTTTTTGGTGCGGCAAAAGGCGCACTGTTTTGCATTGTGATCACGTTCTTTGCCGTCACATTAGCTCCGCAATACCGGGACCAGATTATTCATTCTAAAAGTGGTCGGATTGTGGCGCAGTTGATCGTGCAGGCCGACGCCTACCTTCCAAAAGAAGTTCATGACACCGTTGAACCGTACCTAAAGAAATTTGAGGAGCAGGTACAGGCTGCTGGCGTTACGTTTGAAAAGCCTATCGCAGGGGGCGGATCGGGCATGTCCCCGTTGGCTGCAATGTGGGAAGGGGTCAGTTCGGCCTCGGCCTGGGTTGGAACAGAGCAGGGGGGGCAGGGGGTTCAGAACACCGTCGGCACCCTTCCAGAGGGCTCGCGTTGGTATGTTCCGAAAGAACAAAATCCACCTCCAAGTTCGCCGGCTTCCTTTCGGCCAACAAACGCCAATCCCCTACCGCAATTTGGGCGGTGAATAAACGAGTCACTTCTGTTCCCAGTCGAGATCGGGAACACTCTTGAATTGAAAAGTCTGCGGAGTTGGTCAACCTGCCAATCTGCCCAAGTGCGCATCGTTCGCTCCAATGCACTTTCGCAAAATTGTAAAGCGGAAGGGCGTCGGCCAGTATCAGCGAAGATGCCAAACGCCTTGTGAGAAAGGAATCGATTTGCGTCTGTAAACGAGCCAAAAATATCAAAAAACCTCAACCGGACATAAGAGACATTATCGGACGTTGGGGAGTGGGGTTGATGAATTGAGTAATGGACTTATTTATGTCGATCTGCTCGCTGCCGATGTTCAGGGCTTCGATGGTTTGAGTCCTTCCGGTGACCGTTCGAGCACCTGACCCATCTGACGAAACTTTGTATACCGGGTAGCCAAGAGTTCGTTCGTCGGTTTGGCTACAAGTTCGCGAAGCGTTCGAACCAGAAAAGTCTTAAGACGGACTGCCATCTGGCGCGGATCTCGATGGGCGCCTCCAAGTGGTTCCTCAATAACCGAATCGATCACATCAAATTCCACAAGATCCTTCGATCGAAACCGGAGTGATTTGGCAGCCTCTGCCTTGTAGTCGGCACTTTTCCAGAGAATTCCCGCACACCCTTCGGGGCTAATGACGCTGTAGTAAGCATGCTCAAGAACAGCGATTTTGTCACCCAGACCAATGCCGAGTGCCCCCCCGGAACCGCCTTCACCGATAACCACGCAGACGATTGGAACCGGAAGAGTTGCCATCAGAAACATGCTGTCGGCGATCACCAAAGACTGTCCGCGTTCTTCAGCACCGATACCGGGATAGGCTCCTGGGGTATCAATGAGACAGATCACAGGAAGGCCAAACTTTGCGGCGAGTCGCATTTTACCCATCGACTTTCGATAGCCTTCTGGATGTGCACACCCAAAGTGACACGCTTGACGTTCGGCAAGAGTTTTTCCCTTCTGGTGGCCGACGACAAGCACTTTGTATTGATCGAGTTTCGCAAATCCTGTGAGCATTGCTCGATCATCTCCAAACGAACGATCTCCATGCAATTCTACAAACTCGTCAAAGACCAGAGATAGGTAGTCGCTGGTCTTTGGTCGATCAGGATGTCTTGCAACCTCAACGGTTTCCCATGGTGAAAGTTCTCGAAAAATTCGCTTTTTCATTTCGACAACGTCACGTCGAAGGCGGCGCAGTTCTTCCTGTTCATCAATGGATGTTGTGCGACCCTCAAGTTCGACTATTCGGTCTTCGCATTCGTAGATTGGACGTTCCAGTGAAAGTCGGTGTAGGCCTTTTGCCATGGATGAATGTATCCTGAGAATCGGTGAATTTTATTCGGGTTGAGAGCACAAACAGTCGCACGGAATTTGCATCAAAAAAGTCTACTGTGTAAACGGGTTTGTAATCGATGCCAAAGATTCATTCGAGCTTCTGAAAAGGCTTGTCAAACACTCGAACAGCGGTGAGTTGGCAAAGCACGTCTTTCATCGAAGACGGACGTTGTGCAGGATCTTTGGCGAGAAGTTGCTTCACCAGCACGGCCATCGAACGAGATACGCTGCGGTTGACTGCGTCGACGACAGGAATTGATTGGGAGAGGTGATTGTTGAGCAGTTCATTGGTTGAAGAACCACAAAAAGGAGGTCTTCCACAGAGTAACTCAAAGATCATGCAGCCCAGCGAATAGATGTCAGCGCGACCATCCACTCGTTTTCCACGGATCTGTTCCGGTGACATATAGCTCGGAGTTCCTTGGACTCGAATGCCCGGACAGATCAGACGCCCAACAAGGCCCGGAATTCGATCGGCGATTGCCAGATCGATAAGCTTCACCGCCCCTTCGGCGGTCACAAGAAGATTGTCAGGCTTGATGTCGCGGTGCACCCAGCCGCGTTCATGCAAGTGATGAATGGCGGTGGCTGCCTCAATCGCAATGCGTGGAGCGACGGCAAGAACTGTTTCATGCGAGTCAAATATTCTCTTTTTTAAGGTGGGATGAGGAAAAAGTTCCATCACAAGATGGGGAATACCTTCCGCTTCATCGAGCCGATCAATGCGAATGACGTTGGGATGATTGGTCGATCGGCCCACACGCGACTCATGCGAGAGCAAGCGGCGTTGCTGTCGATCGCGGGCCATCAAAGGCGGCACGACCTTGATGGCGAGTCTTTTCTGAGAGGAGTCTTCGAGAACTTCCCATATCTGACAATGTCGCCCAGAGCCCAGCTGCTTTACAAGCAAAAGGGTACCGAGTCTTTCAGGAAGTTTTGTCATGCGACATGCTCACGGAAAAACAGTTCGTGGAATTTCATTCCGGGTGGTCAATGATTTGCGATTGAATCAAAGATGAAGAATAGTCCATCGGCGTCTGTCCAGCGTCATCAGAAAAATCAATCCGCACAAGAACCAGACCTTGCGCGGGAGCGGTTGGGCCTGCATGCAGACGATTGTGAGACGCAAGAGCTTCTTGCATCCATTCGGGTGAACGTCGTCCCGATCCAACCATGACCAGCGAGCCCACAATAATTCGAACCATGTTGTGAAGAAACCCATTTCCTTCAATCTCGATCCAGATTTCAGCGTCGGGTTGATCGTCATCGCAGGACACTCGTCGAATTGATATCGAATAGATGGTTCGAACCTTCGAGAGACGCAACGACGGAACCTTTTCAAAACTTGTGAAGTCATGTTTTCCCAAAAGGTGCTCTGCTGCAGTTCGCATCGCGTCGATGTTGAGTTGAGATCGGCACCGCCAGACCAGATGTCTTCCGAGGATGGGTGGCCAGCGAGGATCGTGGATTCGATAGCGATACATTTTTCGAATCGCGGATCGAATCGGATCAAAACCACAAGCGGCTTCACGAATGTCCAACACGGCAATATCAGGCGGCAATCGAGCATTAATTGCACAAAAAAGTACATTGAGAGTCAGTCGACTGCGGGTTTCAAAAACAGCCATCTGCCCAATCGCGTGAACACCAGCATCGGTGCGACTGGAACCAACGGGCTTCGTGGATTCCCCGGTAATACTCTTGAGGGCCTCGGCAAGAGTCCCCTGCACCGTCATGCGTCCTGGTTGCATCTGCCATCCGCAGTAGCGAGTGCCCTCGTACGCCAGTCGTACACAGATGGTGCGCAGCTTTTGATGCGACGTCGTTGAAAGGTCTTTCGAAAGAGGCTCTCCATGTGTGGCTTGTTCAGGCTGTGCGAATCCGATCCACCCGTCACGCGCCGGCCCCACCCTGCCATGCCCATTTACCATGTTCTCACCTATCCTCTGTGGGCTGTCAGAAGTTCGGCAATTTGAACAGCATTGGTTGCCGCTCCTTTGCGGAGATTGTCGGAAACACACCAGAGCGCGATGCTCTTTGGAGCGGAGGAATCCTCGCGAATTCTTCCGACGCGCACATCGTCTCGCCCGTTCGAATTACGAGGAGTTGGAAACTTGGAATTGAAGAGATCATCCTCGATCGTGATGCCTGGAGTTGCGGAGAGCAGGCGTCGAACCTCTTCGACGGAAAGTTTTCTTTCTGTTTCAATAATGATCGATTCGCTGTGACAATTCGCCACAGGTACTCGAACGCAGGTTGCGCATACACCAATCGAATCATCTTCAAGGATTTTCCGAGTTTCCAGAGCCATCTTTATTTCTTCGCTGGTAAAACCGCCATCTCGAGGAGAGCCAATTTGTGGAATAAGATTTCCCGCAATTGGATGACTGAAAATCTGCTGAGGCTCGACGGAGCCGGTCAACCACGCGGAGGTCCCCTGCTCCAGTTCACGTGACGCAGCTAAGCCGGCTCCACTCACGGCCTGATAGGTGCTGACCACAACTCGACGTACACGTGCCTTATCATGAAGGGGTTTGAGCACCATTACCATTTGCGTGGTTGAACAGTTTGGGCTGGCAATGATCCCACGATGACGATCGAGAGCGTGTGGATTGATTTCCGGAATAACCAGCGGTACCGAAGGGTCCATTCGGAACGTGCCGCTTTCATCCACCACGATGGTCCCGCGAGCGACCGCCCACGGGATGAATTCAGCCGCCACGTCATCGGGTGTACTGCCAATCGCAAGGGTGACACCGTCGAAGGCTTCAGGACAAAGAAGTTCTACGGTCAGCGGATTTCCTCCAACGAGAATGGTTCTCCCTACCGATCGCTCGGAGGCAAGCACTTTAATTCGTGATGCTGGAAACCTTCGACTGACAAGCAGCTCCAAAATAATTCGGCCGACTGCGCCAGTCGCGCCCACAACGGCTACGGTTTCAATCACGTGGATCTCCAAAGAAAGTCAGTGTTCGGTTCAGATACTTGGAAACAGATTGAAATAGATTGTGATCGCGTCCGTTGGTCTGAAAAGAGTACGCCCTTGGGGACGTTGAAAAAAGGTGTTCAAAAGAAAGATCAATGAGTGGAATTACCCCTTAGATCGGATCCGCAGGGTTCTGCGCACTCGCAGCCAAGGGCAACAAAAACGCTATGTTTGCGGCGAGCATGGCGAGACCAAATTCCAGCATGCCCATCGCCAGACCAATTCCAATGTGGACAAAGATCGCCATGATGAGAACAAGCGGTCTGGTGAGTCGTGGCCAAATCAATGCCGCGTAGGAAACCTCCCAGAAGAGCGCCGTGAGCGTTATCGCATTGACGATGAGCGGATGGCTGGCAAGCCAGGTCAGATCGAGTGTGCGATATTGTGAATTGGCGACACTTCCCCAAATCGCCGTTCCTTCCCACCAACTACCGCCGAGCAGTTTTCCAGTGCCGGCGAAACCGTAGAGCACACAGAGATGTACCTGCAGCAAGCGAACGGCAACATTTGCCCGAACGCTTGCCCGAGCACCGAGTGGAGTGAGAGAACGGCGATTGGGAAACCAGCGATCAAGAAGAATACGATCGAGAGACCATACTGCGCCGCAAGGTCCAATGGCCAACGAAAGAGAGATCATTCCAAGAACGTCATCGAGACCAAAAACACAAAGTGGTGCACGATTGACTGTTGAAATGAGTCCCAGCAGAGAAATTACAGAAGCAATCGGCGTGGCAAGTCCCAAGAGAAGACATACGGATGCGACAAGAGAAAAAATGGCTAATGAATATTGCATTTCAAGGGTATGAGCTGCAAAGTACCAACTCCATTGCCATGGCTGATCGTTCATCAACCATGTGTCAATGGCCGGAAGCCATCCACGAGAAGCAAAAAAACCTTCTACGTCCATCAGCCACACAGCGTTGCTCCATACAAGCAGGCATCCGGTAGCAACGCGTATCGCTGCCAGTATGGTGGGATCTGCTGGCGTATACCAGAAACGATTCCATCCGGAAGACCATTCATGTACCCAGCAAAGAATTGCGCAGCGAAGCGAGAGAACGGTGGAAGAAGATTTTGACAGGTTCATTGTGCGGCCTCCGCAGGGCGATAGGAGCCGAGCGATAAAACCAGATCAGGAGCACTTCGGCCGGCAAGAAAATCTTCTGGAGTAGGCAAATCGTGTTCGACGAGTTCAAGTGAAATGGTTTTCCCCGGATGGCGTCGAAGCAGTTCTGAAGCAACGCCTTTCACGAGTGGAAGCCACACGAGCTTGGCTCGGCGTCTTATTTCCTCTGAAGCGTCGGGCATCGGAACCAAGTTCGCAATTTTTTCACTGATCATGAAATATCGATGGTAGAGCAGTCGAGGATGATTGTTGATGGGATCGGGAATGGATCCAACGACGGTCGAACCGTCCGATTGCTCGATCGACCAGCGAATGGAATGACCGGGGCCCGGATCGGGCGCAAAAAAACGATAGCCGTGTCCCAGATAGAGAAACCCGATGTACGGACGAAAAGGCTGAATCAACGTACCTGCCAGCATGCTCGACGGCGGCGGAGACGCCAAGGGGGCGAGAACGACTGCCATAAGGTGCAATGCCAAGGCGATTGAAATAATCGTGCGCCACGAAGCGACTCGATAAAGAAATCTTTGAACCATAGAGGAGATCACCACTTCTTGCAGGCTCGAGGATTTATCACGGGAGTCCATCTCCATTTGATGGATTGACTTTGAAAGCCTAGCTCAGATTTCTGGTCTACAGAGGAAAAAGGAAAGGTACCAAAACAAAAAAACTCCTGCACGGTGAGATCCCGTGCAGGAGTAAGTTGCCTTTTTAAAATCAAACGACGACTAGCGAAGCGATACTGCCGCATTGTGTGCGGCAATCGAGGCTTCCGAATTCAACGTCATTGAATCGAAGGTGAGTTCGATCGAGCCTCCAGCGACCAGATCGATGATTTTGGATACAACCGTTTCCTCTCCGTCGATCATTGTGGAAATCCGAATTTCGTAGTTTTTCCAAGAGCGACCAGCATCAAGAGCAGTCGTTTCAAAAAGACGTACGTTTCCGGTTGAACCGGTTTCGTTTCCAGCAAGCCACACTGTTGCGCTCTCTGGAACATGAAGCGTGAGGCTCGTTGTGACAGCCGGATTTGATTCAACGTCGGCCGTAGTTTCTCCACGGTTTGAATTGAATGAGATTGCTGCACGATCTCCCGCAGAAAGAGAAACAAGCTTGGTATCTTCTACCGAAGAGCCGTTGCGATCAACGACGATTCGAACCTGAAATTCATACTGCTTGCCTGCTTCAAGTCCGCGCGACACATAGTGTCGAATCGCACCTGTAGCGGTTGTGGCCGAACCGTTTACAAACACTGCTGCGTCACTCGGAACTGTGAGCACCATCAACGCTGCATCGGTGGGAAGCTGCAAACGAGTTGTCGGTTTTTCAGGAGCGGCAGCCTCAGGAGCTTGAATCGTTTCAGTACTTGGTGCGGCTCCTGCGGGCCGATCGTCGATGATGCGGTACGAGGTACCCGGCTGGGTTCCCATCATTGGCGCGCCTGAGGAAGGAACAGAATATCCACCGTACGAACCGCCTGACGAACCGCCTGACGAACCACCTGACGAACCGTGACGAGCATGGTGACGTTTTCCACCATGAGATCCGCTACTCGAACCAGAACTGCCGCCAGAAGATCCGTAGCTTGAATAGCTTCCACCGGAACTGCCACCCGAGCTTCCGCCCGAAGAACCGCCGGAGGAGCTTCCACCCGAACTTCCGCCAGAGGAACCACCCGAGCTACCGCCCGAGGAACCTTGAGACGCCCGGTAGCGGTTGTGCCACCCAGCCTCGACATCCAACGCGTATGCAAACAGTGCAGCAGCAGTCAAGCAACCAGCGAGCCTGCTCCAACGAAAGTGACCCATCGAATACTTCTCCCGTGAGCGGATAGAAAAAAGAAAACGGACGAGGCAGCTCGTCTCCAATAACGCTCAAGGATAATTTGATGATTACGCAAAGCAAGGACTCTAGGGAAGAAATAATGAATAGGGTATTTTTGTCGAATATCGTTCGAAAATCCCAAGAAAACTCATTTTTCTGGCTGAATTTCAACTTCCTTCATTGCACTAGTGAGTGTTTTTTTCCGTCCTTCAATTGAAATATCATCCACATCGAGCCGACCGGTGGCCCCCAAAAGTCCAATTTGAAGGATCGCTTCATTGGCCCACAGTGGTACTGATATTGAGCCCTGTACTTCTTTCCAATCAAAACTTCCCTTCCAAGGACCAATGCGATCCCGAGATGTGCGACTGCGTTTCTCATCAAAAAACTGAACGCAGATACCCGGTATTTGATCAGGATACGGGCCACCAAGAATTTCCTCTCCGCGGAGCGACACACGAATTGTAAGACGATCGACAACCCGGCCATTGATTGAAAATCCTTGAAACACTTGTGAAGGACGACTGGGTTGCTCATTGGTGAGTTGCAGAAATGTATTTCCGTCTGGAGAGCGATGAAGAGTTATTTGCCGTCCGTAGTACCAGGATTCTGGAATGTCCAAATCCTTTAAGCGGTTCTCGAACGATCCGTTGTGAAGAGCGGGCTTGTTGCCGTCGGGAAGCACTCGTCGACCATCTTCGGCGGCGCCTGTCATGGGTACGAAGAGACTCGGACAGAGCGATTCTTCGACGAGCGTTCCATTCCGTTTGACGAGCAGGAGCAGCGTCTGGTCATAACGTTCACCTACCGGAATAATCATTCGCCCACCCTCGGCAAGTTGGGCGACAAGTGGTGTGGGAACATTTTCTGGTGAACACGTAACAATAATTTTGTCAAAGGGAGCGTGTTCTTTCCATCCTTGAAATCCATCACCAATGGTGGTGATCACATTGCGGTAACCGAGTTTGTCGAGTGCCAGTTTTGCACGACGACCGAGCACCTTATTGATTTCAATGGAATAGACTGTTTTGACAAGCGGTGAAAGCACTGCCGCCTGATATCCGCTTCCGGTTCCAATTTCGAGAACGGTATCAGTTGGCTTGGTCTCTAGTTTCTCAGTCATGTACGCAACGACAAAAGCGCCGGAGATCGTCTGCGCTTCGCCAATGGGAACGCCCATATCAAAATAAGCGAGATCTCGCTGGGCAATCGGCATAAATTCGTGGCGCAAAGTGACTCGCATCGATTCAATGACACGGAGGTCTTGGATTCCACCGCCGGCAATATCATCTCGCACCATTCGCTCTCGAAGAGTCTCGAAGAGGTCCCCTCCCCTGCTCTGATGAATATCACACCATAAAACCACAAGCACCGATGAAATCCAGAGCAATCTCTGGAAAAAAACCCTGTGGAACTGCGGAAAAGAATGCAGCATCATCGGTCTGTCACTGGGGATGGGACGATTGCAACCAATTCGATTTCAAAGATCAACATCTCGTTTGGTTCGATATCTGGTGGTGATCCTCGCACGCCGTAGGCAAGATCGGGAGGAACATAGAGTTTCCATTGCGAACCGACGGCCATCAGCGGAATCGCCTCTTGCCATGCGAGCACAACACCTTCAATTGGAAAGATGGCAGGTTCTCCATTGGGTTCAGTGCCATCAAACTGCGTTCCATTGAGATGAGTGCCGCGGTATCTCGTTGACACCGTGTCAGAAGAGAGAGGCTTTGCGCCAGTTCCATGTTTGAGTACCTCGTACTGCAATCCACTTGGAAGATTTGTTACACCCGGCTTTTTTGCATTGTCGGTCAAAAACTTTTTTGCAGTAACAATATTTCGCTTGGCTGCATCTGCCGATTGAATCGCAAACATTTTCTCCTGTTCTTTTGCTTTATCTTTCATCACGCGTTCAAATGCCTGAAGCGACTCGGTCATTGTCGATTCTTTTATCTGTGGCTTCGTACCCAAAATCGCATCTGCCAATCCGCAAGCAAGCCCTGCAGGATCAAGAATCACACCTTGGGCTTTGAAATCAGCGATGATTCGATTGCCGATGCTGAGGCCGAGTGAATAACCAAGTATTCCTTCCGGACTCGAAAGACCAGCCACGTGGGCCTTCGATTTTTCGACAGACGATGCAGGTGCAGGAATGAGTGCCGGCGTCTTGGCTTGAGCGGGTTTTGCCGGTGCAGTGCGTGGCGGCTCGCAGTGTGCTCGACCGGTCGAGAGACAGCAGCAAATTATTGCCAATACGAAGCGATAGAAAAAAAGACGAGTGCGCACAGGTGGTACGTCAGAGACGGCGAATAGAAAGCAGGATCTTTTTTTCACAGCAAGTAAATCCATTCACAATGTATATGTTTGCGTGCGTGACACACCTGTGACTTGTCGTAAGTGTAAGCCAGTGTGAGTGCACACGGCGACAGCTGTTTGGACGGTTCAAAGACAGATGTATGGAATGGCATCCGCAGGCGAGGCAAATTGGCGCGATCCAAGACGCGAAAAAGTGTGTGACGCAGCCAGCGTGGTTTTAAGAAAAATGAGACAACGAATGTCAGCCGAGATTTCCCCGCGTGAGTGAAAGGAAGGCGGTTTCCAAGTTCACTTCTTCCAGTCGCAGAGAAAGCAGATGATGTCCCGCTAAAATAAGTCGGGAAGCGAGCCCCGAATAGTCGGTGATTCCATCGGCTAACGCCACAACAACAATTCCGTTGCGCACCGTTACGCCGAACGTCTCCGGCGCGGTTTCGAGAAGTGTGGCGGCATCTTCCGGTCGTCCGGCGACCTGAATCTCTACGCAGGGACGTCCCCGCACTTGGGAGAGAAGTTCTTGAACGTCACCGCAAGCAAGCAGGCGTCCATGTTCAATGATGCCGACTCGGTTACAGATGTCAGCAAGTTCCGGCAAAATGTGACTCGATACGAGAATCGTTTTTCCCATACCTTGCAGCCGTCGCAGCAAACCGCGCATCTCAATTCGAGCCCGTGGATCGAGGCCACTGGCCGGTTCATCAAGCAGCAGCACTTGTGGGTCGTGAAGAAGAACACGAGCCAGACCGAGTCGCTGCGTCATACCGCGAGACAGACTCGTTACAAGCGCATCGCGTTTTACGACAAGGTCAACGACCTCCAGCGAATGTTCTGCGACTCGCCGTCGCTCTTTTCCATTGATGCGATAGGCAGCTGCAAAGAATTCGAGGTACTCAATAACTCGCATGTCGTCGTATACGCCGAAGGCATCGGGCATATATCCGATAGCGCGACGGATCTCGCGAGGATTGGTGTAGATCGACTGACCCCCGACATACGCCTCTCCCCATGTTGGTGCCAGCAGCGTGGAAAGAATTCTGATCGTGGTTGTCTTACCGGCACCATTGGGGCCAATAAATCCGAAAAGATCCCCCTTTTCGAGTTTTAAGTCGAGACTGCGCAGCGCATAAAAGTCGCCATATTGCTTTGTCAGATCAACAGTTTCAATCATTGGTGGTACTCCCGATCAGGTTCCTGAGGAGTCATTTTCTCAGAGGTCGGGTTCGAGAGCGAGGAACGTACGGGAAAGACAATTCTCCATACACAATGTGATGTTGATTCTCTCGCGGCATCCGGTGGCGTCGAGTGCCATGCGGTTCCCCTCGGTCCACGTCCAACGAGCACCGCGCGATTGATGGTGAGTAGGCTGGAAAAATCGAGTCGATCGAGTCGCCCTGCATCGAGTGTGGTGTAAGCCTTTCCGCCGGCAGCATTGTGAAATCCGGCAACCTGAAGCACCCGATCAATATCACGGTCGGCCGTACTCCATCGCACTGTGCGATCGCGATCCTGCGAACTCGATCGCTGCGTAAGCACACTGGCAAGCGAACGAGGGCCCCTGCCCTGATAGGGATCGAACGTACCTTCTGATACGAGAAGCCCAACATCGTAGAGCCAACCGCCATGCACAAGCAGGCAATCTTCAAGAGGAAACGGTAGATGACTGCGAAGAGTTCCACGAATTGTCCCCTGCGCATCTCTGTCGAGTGACGATTCGATCCACGTGTCTGCGACGTTGGCCGTCCATTCTATTTCAAAGAGTCGGCTCGATGAGGCAGCAATGGGAATAGATTGCAAGCGGCCAAGCGTGTTGGAATAAACATAGTCGGCATGCGACAGTGCAAGGTGAGCCGCCGCGGCATCGGTTCCGCCGATCCCCTGCCCCGCCTTGGCGAACCAGGAGAGTGCTGTGTCGACTCGGACGAGTGGAGGCAGAATGTTGGTGGGCGTGGCATCAAGATCAAAGGTTGTGTTGATCGGCGACCAGACTCCGACGAGCGACGTGCCTCTTACGAGTCCACTCGAAGCGTCCACATCGACAAGATCGGCCTGAATAAACTGCCACGAAGACCCTTTCCAGCGATCGGCCAAAACAATCGCAACCGCACTGAAAATAAAAACGATGGCCGGGAGCGAGATCCATGCCACCCAAGGCCTCGCGAATCCCTTTGACACCAGCCACCAGTCGAGAGGAAATAAGCTCGCGACATAGAGCACGAAAAGAAGTGCAAGAAATTCAAAAGGAACGAGACTCACTCCAGGAAACTGATCGAGAGCGGTGTGAAGTTGAGTCTCGAGGGTGCCTTTTTCGGACGAAGTAGCAAACATGTCATTTTGAGAATCATCGGCATGAAGAAGCTCCGTCAGTAGCGTGTCGGTTCCTTGCCAGGATGAAAAAGGTGATTGATCAAGATCGAATCCGATCCAAGTGATCACCCCGAGCCCATGAGCCGTTCTCACCACCAGTGGGAGATCCCCAGGCACCAATCCTTCGTAGGATTCGATTGCTCCCGACAGACCGCGACCATCGATTGCTCGTAGTACAGGAACATCAATAGAAAGTCCCCTGCCCTTTTCGAGTGGCTTGCTTGAATGAGCGAATGTTTCGATCGCTCCGAATCGACGAAGGGCGATCATGCGATCAATTTTTCCTGGAATCCAATCTGCAAGAGGTGTTTTGGAATTTGCCACTCGCTCGGCGCTCTTTCCCAGAATAAATACGGCGTTTCCTCCACGACGAACCCAGCCATCGAGCGCTGCGAGTACCGACAGAAAACGATCATCAAAACGCTCAGCAGCATCGTCACGTGGAGGCACAGCCTCCACTGTTTCTTTGGGAAAGCCACTGGAAAGCAGAGAATTGATCCATGTTCCACACACGATCACGTCGTCCACACTGTCAAAATCGCGAGACGTAATCGGAAGAGAATCTGGATTTTGAACTGACACTACCGTAGGTCGCCTTCCATCGGCATCTGCCATGAGACGTACTGCACGATCCATCGACGGAAGTTCACCGAGTACCAAAAGAATTCGTTGGGATGAAGGGAGCGCGTTGCCGCACTCGAGAAGGGTGCGATGAGAGGCAGCTGTGTTGGACTGAGAAGAAAAAGCCTTTTCTCGTTCAAGGAAGAGGCGTCCGTTGCGGCGGCCAAATCGAATCGATGTGCGGGCTGATGAGGAGCCATCAGGCTTTTTGGAAATCGTACAGGCTGGAGATCGAACGAGCTGACCATCCGCATCCTCTGACCATACGTAGGTTGTTTCATGGGAGGCATCTGTCGGCAGATCAATTTCAACTGCGGTCCATTCTCCCGTACGGAAGATGCCATTGAAACCGATGTTCACTCGATACTCATGCGACTCGGCAAGAACTTCGCAGCCACAAAGCAGCAGAGCGAAGTCGAAAAGTATCCAGCAGATGCCGTAAGACACAGCAACTCGAAACCAGTGATGAGGGATCATGGTTTCTCCGCATCCGGACAGGTGCATGCCAATTCTCCGCACCCTGGGCATCCACGGCCATACTTCTTTGCGACTGCAGATTCGAGATCGACGTTCATGACATTTGCCATTGTTACCAGCCATGCAAGCACATCGGCAAACTCTGCCGAGCACTCCTCGTGCGTACCACTGCGAAGGCTTGTTGCGAGTTCCCCGACCTCCTCGGAAAACCACATGAAAGTTCCCTCAACACCACGCGACGCATCTTTGTCGTGGTACATCGTTCGAATCAGGGATTGAAGTTCAGTAAGTGTCATTCGAGTTCTGCGAGGGCTGGACGATACAATGTTTTTTGTGACCGGATTGCTTCCGACTCTAAAGAGCGGCTCTGTGTGGATTGACGGCATCTACTCTTGCAGGGGTGACTCAAGAGAATCTCAAGAAGTATGGCACCGATCAGAATGTTCGAAAACAGATCGGCGGCAATCCGCAATCTGAGGGTTTTATGTTAAAAATAGGAGTCTGCTTTGCATACTCCTTGAACCAACCAGAAACAACGACGGATCTGGAAAATGTTTGAATGAAAATCGTTTCCAATGGGGTGAGCGGAAGTCCCCCTCAACTTACAAGAGAACGGGTCGTAAGATTCTCCTACAACCGCAGTCTTCTCTTATTGAGAAGAGATAATGAATGCCTCAGGAATGAGGTCGACGCTTTTCGCATAAATATTTTTTGATGCGTAGACAACGTCGATCATGGGCATGTTTTTTATAAGAAGCAGGATATTCATGGCGACACGACTCATTCGAATTTTTGATACGACGCTTCGTGACGGAGAGCAGTCTCCGGGTGCAAGCATGAATCTTACCGAGAAGATGGAAATCGCTCGGGCACTGGTATCTCTCGGAGTTGACATTATTGAAGCGGGCTTCCCCATTGCCTCACTGGGCGACTTCGAAAGCGTGCGTGAAATTGCTCGAGAAGTGAAGGGAGCTACGGTATGCGGTCTGGCTCGGTGTAACGATGCGGATATCGATCGAGCATGGGAGGCGCTCAAGCATGCTCACCAACCGCGAATCCATGTGTTTTTGGCAACCAGTTCGATTCATCGTGAATTCAAACTTCGAATGACGCAAGAAGAAGTCATCGCTCGCGCGGTGGCCGGTGTGCGTCGCGCAGCAGCGTTGTGCGACGACATTGAATTCTCACCAGAGGATGCTGCTCGTACGGAGATTGATTTTCTCTGCCGTGTGGTTGAAGCAGTGATTGAGGCTGGAGCCCGAACAGTCAACATTCCCGATACCGTAGGGTATGCCACGCCAACGCAGATGGGCAGTGTGATTCGGGCACTCATCGACAAAGTTCCCAACATCGATCAGTCAGTGATCAGTGTTCACTGTCACGACGATCTTGGATTGGCGGTGGCCAACAGCCTCGCGGCGGTCGGCGCGGGAGCCGGTCAAATAGAGTGCACCATTAACGGAATTGGTGAACGTGCCGGAAACTGCTCGCTTGAGGAAGTGGTCATGGCGCTGCGTACGAGAGGCGATTTCTACGAGGCCGACACCCGTATTGAGAGTCGACGTCTGGTTCCAACAAGTCGTCTGGTGGCAAATATTACAGGCATTCAAGTTCCGCGAAATAAGGCGATTGTGGGCCGCAATGCCTTTGCTCACGAAGCTGGTATCCATCAGGACGGCATGCTCAAAGAGCGGCGAACCTACGAAATTATGCGCCCGGAGGATGTAGGGCTTGAACGTACGGATCTTGTGCTGGGAAAGCACAGTGGCCGGGCAGCGCTTGCCGATCGCGTAAAGGCACTCGGCTACGTGGTTTCAGCGGAGCAATTGCAGACGATCTTTGAGCGATTTAAAACGCTCGCCGATCGCAAGAAGGAAATCTACGACGGTGACATTGCGGCACTGTGCGAGGAAAATTTTACCGACATCTCGGAACGCTGGTCATTTGTTGGCTATAAGCTTTCGTGCGCCAGTGGCAGTCCTCCATCGGTCACACTCAGAGTAAAACTCGGTGATGATAAAGGGGATCAAGAACAGTCAGTGAGCATCTCTTCGGGAGACGGACCGATCGACGGAATTTTCTTGGCAATCGAGAAGCTGACAGGAATCATCACGAAGTGTCGGGATTTTCGAGTGCAGGCCGTCACCGTAGGCAAGGATGCGCAGGCCGAAGTGACAGTCGAACTGGAGTACGATTCCCGCGTTGAACGTGGAAGAGCGGTATCGACCGACAGTCTGGAGGCGTCGGCCAAAGCATTTCTTTCGGCAGTCAATCGAATTGCCGCAGGCGCATCCCCCCGATTGCATCCGCATCGCCCCGACTGAACACTGTTGTCACAGAAGTTCGCATTGTGAGTTGAAGAAACTTTTTAGATGGCTTCGCTGCCGCGCTCACCAGTACGAATTCGAACGCAATCGTCCATGGGGAGTACGAATATTTTTCCGTCGCCGATTTCTCCTCGATCGCCTGAGCGGCCTCCTTTGACAATTGCCGAGATCGTCGGCTCTACAAACTCGTCGTTGACGGCGATCTGCAGTTGCACCTTTCGAAGCAGATTGACTGCAATCTCATGACCTCGATAGATTTCGGCGTGTCCTCTTTGTCTTCCAAATCCCTGCACATCCATGACGGTGAGGCGAAACACTTCCACCTCAGTGAGCGCCTGTTTGACGCTCTCAAGTTTTCCAGGTTGGATGATTGCAATAATGAGTTTCAATGTTTCACGCCTCCGGTTCAAAACTCAAAATTGTAGCGATGAACCTTGTTCCTCCACAACCGAAGCCGTAACAGAGACGGCTCGGCGGGGAATCGCTCTGAAGTCGGAATGATGAGAAGAGAATGAGGAAAAAAGAAAAATGCCCCGGCCTGGGTGAGCAAGGCGGAATGCTCACCCAAGCCATTGGGGCATCCTTCTGGATTGGAGAACTACTCGTTGCGAACCATGACAAAGCCATGGTAGGCCTCGTTCCCATGTTCACAGATGTCGAGGCCTTCGATCTCGTCTTGTGGCGAAACGCGAAGTCCAACGGTGGCTTTGATGATGAGCCAAGCGATGGCTGACACTGGCACAACGTAAGCTCCTACGAGGAGCACGCCGACCAACTGGGCGATCAACTGTTTTGCGCCGCCGCCAAAGAAGAGGCCTGCATAGGGACCGCCAGCAGCTGCAGTTCCAAACGGCGTGTTCAATACCGTTCCTGAGAGATCGGCGACAGTAAAGAGACCGACGCAGAGCGTCCCGAAAATTCCACAAACCAGATGCACACTTGTCGCGCCGACTGGATCGTCAATGTGTATTCGATCAAAAAACAAAACTGACATGATCACCAGCACTCCGGCAATGGCTCCGATAATCAGCGAACAGGGTACGGAGGTGTAGGCGGCGCATGCCGTGATTGACACCAACCCAGCTAAACAACCGTTGAGAGTCATTCCAATATCTGGCTTGCCGAGCAGAATCCACGCAGTGGCCGTAGCAGTGAGAGTAGCAGCGGCGGCGGCGGCATTGGTGTTCACAGCAACCAGCGCCGCTAATGCTCCACCGTCTCCAGCTACTCCCATAGTGCTTCCTGGATTGAATCCAAACCAGCCGAACCAGAGCACAAAACAGCCGATGAACGCAGCTGTCATATTGTGTCCTGGAATGGCACGCACCTTGCCATCGGAACCATACTTTCCAATGCGAGGACCTAGAATCAGTGCACCGGTAAGCGCCGACCAGCCGCCTACGGAGTGCACGACTGAACAACCAGCAAAGTCCCAGAAGTTCCATTCCTTGGCGAGATAGCCGAAGCCCCATATCCAGTGGCCTACGACTGGATAAATTGCCAGCGCCATCACAAAACTAAAGATGATAAATGCGTGATAACGAATTCTCTCAGCGACCGCTCCAGAGACAATCGTGGCAGCGGTTCCTGCAAAGACGAGTTGAAAGAAAAACTTTGCCCAGAGCGGAACGTGTGTCCAGCTGATGGCGCTATAAACCCCCTGATACCGGTCTCCCATAAACGGGCTATTGTCGCCGCCACCCACGCCCCAACTCCCCGAATTTCCTATCCAAGCTCCGTCACCAGAGCCAAACATAAGATCCCAACCCAACAGCCAGTAGGCCACTGACGTAGCGGCAAACACGATGAAATTTTTGCTCAGAATGTTGACGCAGTTTTTAGATCTAGCAAAACCAGTTTCTACACAACCAAAGCCAAGATTCATAAAAAATACGAGCATGGCGCATACAAGAACCCAGACGGTATCAGCCCCAGTCCAGAGCTTCTCTACCATCTGCTCAAGCGACATGAGATTGGGTGCATAGGCTTGTGAAACATCGGCAGCAACCGGCGGTGTCGTCGTAGCATCTAGTGCAATAACCGCAGATTCAACACCAGCACTCGGTTGTGTTTCGTCTTGTCCCCACGACGGTTGAGACAGGATTAAAAAACCCATGACTGTGGTGAAGAACAACGTTGTGCCCAACTGCGTGCGTGTACAACACGGTCGAAGAAAACCATGAAAGAAAGACCATTTCCATTTATCCGCCAACTTTCCCATCACCGCCTCCAAAAAAATACACATGGCCGACAGCGAAATGCCTCACTGCAATCACCGACGAATCACAGAAAAAGTCTGTGATGAATTGATCACTTTGCAAAGCACGTGCCAAAATCTGCAGCGGCTGAAAACAATACGGATTTTTAAATTTACGATTTACAAAAAAGCTTTTTTATAAGACCGTAATGAAAAATCGATGAGAAATATCGGCACTCTCTGTTTGCTATTAAGAGATAGAATTTTTGAGAGAGCCTATTTTCGTGGCATGGCACTGCGCGAAGAATGTGCAGGGAGCATCTTGGAATCGCACGAGATTCGATGAGAGGTCTCTTGCACAGCTGAACTTCAAAAAAGTGGAAGCAGCTCTGGTAACGCTTTGGCACCTGTGCTGGACTGCATTTCAAAGATCGGATGAGAAAAGAACTCAACCGGACGGCCATCCTGAGGATGAGCGATTGCGAGCCATTCGGCATGAAGGTGGAGTCTGTGAGCATGATCGACCGGGCCGTAGAGTTGATCACCGATGATCGGCAGTCCCATCCACGCCAGATGAATGCGAAGTTGATGCGAGCGCCCGGTGAGTGGTTCAAGTTCGATGACGGATTGGTTGCTGGTAGCAAAGCCCGTTGCCGGAGAAATCACGTTCCATCGAGTGACTGCGCGAACGCCAAGGATCGGATCAACTCTCCAGCGAGGAGGCCGGTCAAAATCTCGTGCCAGTGGCAAATGCAGTGTGCCGCCAGCACATCGCGGTACGCCATGCACTATCGCACGATATCGCTTGCGAACGAGCCGGCTTTCGAACTGTAAGCCCAACTGCCGACGAGCCAGAGTCGTTCGGGCAAGAATTAAAAGGCCAGAGGTGTCTCGATCGAGTCGATGTGCGGCCTCCAGCGGCCCCCATGCGTCGGCAAGTTGTTCACAGACGCTCGGGGGATCAAAAGGGGAAAGCGCAGGAACGCTGGGTATCCCGGACGGTTTGTCGATAACGAGAATCCAGTCATCGTCATGAATAACTCGGATAGCAGGAGCAATTGGATGCACGAAAGGCTCACTCCATGAAACAATCAGACATCCTCAAAAATCGGAGAATCACGCTGGCGACAGTGCGATGTTAGAGAACGCCAAGAGATTCAACCCATGCCGCTAGACGTTCTGTGGGGATGGGTTCATTGAGGACTTCGTCGATCTGACCGAAAGGCAGCCCTGCTTTTTCAAGACGCGATCGATCGGCATCTATCTTTCTTGTTTTTTGTGCAACGGTCTGACAAAAAAGAATTGAAAGCGGAAGTCCCGGATCGGATGGAGTGATTTTTGCCGAACGTGGAAGCCCTGTATCGATCAAGGCAACGCCGCGAAAAACTCCTCCAAACGACTCGGCGACCATCCAGGCAAAAGCACCCCCTGCACCGCGACCCGCAACCGCAATGCGACTCGGATCAATCGGTCGCCTCGATCGAACTGAATCAAGGGCTCGAGCGACGAGCGGCAAATCCTGACGGCCCCAGCGATTGGTGTCGGTGGAACCCGGCAGCACAACGACGACTCCGTATCGAGCAGCTGCCGCACGCCAGAGTTCACCGGTATCTTTGTCAACTTGTCCACGTGGCTCATCAAAGAAAAAAAGGATTCCCAGCGGCATCTCATTGTTGGTTGTATCGTCAGAAGGGTCATCGTGTGGACTGGGTTTTGGCAGGACCGCCAGAGGAGGCTTTGCCACTTCAGGTGCTTCGAGAGTCTCAATCTGAACAGCGTCTTCAATCAAGTCGGCCTGTGCAATGAGATCGGGCACGCCAACAGGCACTTCGCCAAGCGTAAGCTCAATGTCGATCAGGGTATCGTTTCGCTTGATGTGAAATGGCACGAGTGCTTTGGGTTCGAGCCCGGCAAGTATGCCGCTGAGTTGCGTAGCCGATTCAATAACTGTTTCATGAATGCGCTCGATTCGATCGGCGGGCTTGATGCCTGCTGCAGACGCGGCACTGTTCGGCCAGACCCATGAAACAATAGCCGGTTGTGAATCTCCTGTTGAACGTTGTAAGACGATCCCTGCACAGGGCCGACGATACGGAGGCAGGCTTTCCACAAGAGTGACTGTGAATGGAAGTTGCTGAAATGTTTCTTCGGAAGCAGTATCAGTATTGTTTGTGCGTGGTGCAGTAGCTCGCTTGACGACAAGGTGAACGGTGTCATTGGCATAGAGAGGAGCGAGCACATGACGAAGCTGCGCGATGCGAGAGATCGACTTGCCTTGCGCTTTGATGATTTCATCGCCAGAACGCAAACCTGCTGCAAACGCCGGAGAACCTGAACGACACGTGGCAACCACCGCAGGTGAGGTAAAAGGATCTGTGGCGCGGTATCCGATGCCAATAATTCCAGGAGAAAGGGTTTCACCCGCTTGCAGGCGAGGCAACACGGAAAGAATGTCTTCCAGCGGAACGGCAAATCCGATTCCAGAATCGTACAATTCACTCCCTGATTGCATGCCTGCGGTGTCGGCTGGAAGAGGCGCAAGGACGCCGATCACTCGGCCCTCGATATCACAAAGCGGTCCACCGTAGTTTGCAGGTGAAATTGAAGCGTCTGTCTGAACCGCCTTGCCCCAAGCGCGATCAAGTGCAGAAAGAATGCCTACGGCAACGTAGGGCGTTTTCGAATTCCAGGCGCGACCAATCGCCAGCGTCCATTGTCCGACTTCGAGTCCCTGACGCAAAGCAGGTTCTGGAATTCGAAGAGGCACCGAAGTCTCGATTTTTATAAGAACCAATCCGCGACTTCGGTCCCGGGAAACAACTTTCGCAGATCGTCTGAGTCCGTCGGGAAACACAACCATTGCCTCAATTGTTTCGTCGGTAATAGCGAAGGACGTTGTGATAATCCAACCATCGGTCCCAATGACAACGCCTGTTGAAGGCCCTGCACCAGCCGTATCCTCCGAAGCCTCTGCGGCGCCGATCACTTCGATGCGCACGGCAAACATTTCAGCACGAGCGACTGCTGTACGAAAGGCATCTTCCTCTTCGATCGAAATGTCATCGGCCTGAAGCAACCGAGGAAATCGGGAGGACTCGCATAAAAGTCCCACGAGGAGGAATACGAAAAATCTCAGGGATTCTCCCAAGATGACACCGAGAGAATGCGAACAGAAAAATGGACTGCGTGAAACCATTAATCGCATTCGTGTCATGAGCGGAAGCGTGTGGGTGATCATTGGCGAGCGGCCTTTTTTGTGTCTGGCAATGGACCCAAATCGAGGTCAATCAGTTCCCCGTTTCGAACGACTGTGATTTGTATTCGATCGCCTGCCGGAACTCGTCCGAGCGCTCTGGACATCGATATTCGAGAACCGACGGAATCGAGTCCTACAGCCACAACAAGATCATCCGCTCGCACGTCTGCCCGAGCAGCAGGCGAGTCGGGAAGAATCGATTCCACAAAAGGTGGCGTCTTGTCAAGCAAGTCGGGAAGCAGCACAACTCCTAATACCGTTGGGTCTATTCGAACAACGAGAGACGATGTTTCCGGTTCGACACTCTTTCCGTCAAGAATATCGCGGTACGCCGGTAGCAGTTCATCAATTGGAATCGCATACGAAATCCAAATGCCGCTCGTCGACGAACGCAGTTCCTTGCCAAGCATCCCGATGAGACGTCCACGGTAATCGACGAGTGCTCCTCCTGGAGAACCTGGATTGTTGGTCGTGCAATCAAGCAGGTAGACATCACCGCGATAGGGTGCTTCATACGCGCCTCGGCGGGCCGCGAGCGGAATAACAGTGGCGATAACACCGTGTTGAGCGCTTACTCGTTCATCCCCCACCGCCACACCAAACAGATTCGAAAGAGCAAAAATCCGTGTTCCCGGCGGCGATCGCTCAATATTGTGTGAGTCAAAAAAAGGCGTATCGGTTGCTTGCAACGAAAGTACGGCCAATTCTCGCCGTGGATCGACGCCAACAAGCGTTGCCACATAACGCGTTCCGTCGTCGAGAACACAGTCAATTTGATCGGAATCGAGAACCGTCGACATCACCGTAAGCACATGGCCTTCCTGTGAAATCAACACGCCGCTTTGATAGGCCTCAAGACCTCGAAAACCACCAGCGCCGTAAAGTTTCACAACTTTTCTCGCCGCTGAAGCAATTGTTTCCTCTGGACGAAGGGCCATCGATTCAGTGGTCATCGCAAGAAACAAAGCGATAGCCACCCACACTCCCCTTCTCAAAATATTTGGAACCATAGCGATTACTTTCAAAGCGATCGATCAGCAGTGAAATACTCCAACCCCGGCTCGAGAAACGAGACCCGATCGGAAGCTTCATCATTCGAAGGACTTTCCGTGAATTCGATCGATCGAATCTGAAAAATGGCGAAGAGTTCGTTCCCATGACGCACTTCAAATCGGTGAGGCATTTCAATTTGATTTAAAGAGGTATGGTCGAGAAATCGAACTTCGCATGGATCATCCTGAGAAGATGGCCAAAGCTCCAGTCCACGGACGGTGCCATCGGCTGGAGACGAGGCAACTTGTAATTCAACCGCCGCAACGGTTGAGTGGAGAACGTCGCAGAGTTCCTCCACGCCAAGCAGAGGCGCGGTGCCCCAGTAGTCAGTGCGCCCCAACGATTGTGGACCTGACTGCAGCAGACGCCTCCAGAGCACAAGCGACGCGAGCAATCCTCCGCTTCCGGGTGGACTTGGATTCCCATCGAGATCGCCAGTCGTATCGATCCGAGTTGTGCCTGTTGGAAGGTCAATAGAAGCAAAGTTTTCGGCGAGTTCAATTCTGAAGTCTCCCCCTCCAACAAGCGTGCCAGAAAAAATCCACGATCCCTTGCAGACGGCATAGTCGCCACGTGATGCGATGAGTGCCGCTACCCGATTCCGTTCAAGACGGTTGAAATAATAGTTCGTAAAACCGTTTCGTGGCTCGTAGAAAGGTTTCACGATGTCGGGAACTTGTGCCGTTTTTTTGCCACTTTCAGGAGTATCGTCGTGAGGGTTTTTTTGGGGAGCATCTTTATCGAGTGGCTTCTGTTTTTTTTGCCTCGGATCGGCTGGAGCACCTCCTCCTTCCACGAGTAATGCGAGTTCCGCTGGCGAATGCACACCGGCGAGTCTTACAAGCATCTCGATCGGACGGCCCTCTCGTCGTAGCACCAATGGCACCCGCCAGCCCGAAGGAAGCGTGCCTAGGATATTTTTCATGGCATTGACAGTCCGCACCGGGCGACCAGCGATCGATACGATTTCATCGTCGTAGCGAAGACCGCGACGATAGGCATCCGAAGACTCAAGAATATCCGCGACCACCACGCGGCCGTCTTCGCTGGTGGCAACTGTTGCGCCCAAGGTGGCGTGATCGCACAGCCTGCCACCGCGCAGCATGCCGACAAAATTGCGAAGCTGATTTGATGAGATCGCATATCCAACACCGACGTTTATCCGACCACGTTTTTCAAACGAGGCGCGACCGTTGACGCCAATCAGTCCGCCTTCGGCATCGAACAGCGCGCCACCTGAATTTCCCGGATTGATTGCAGCATCAACTTGAAGGCAATCTGCATATTCAAGGAGCGTTCCAGCCGGGTACTGATAACGATGAACTCCAGAAACAATGCCGGCACTAATTGAGGGTTGGAAATTTGTGGCAAGCAGAAATGGATTACCTGCCGCAAAACAAAAGTCGCCGACGCGCACCGTGTCACTATCCGCCAACACCGCGAAAGGAAAATCGTTGCGACCAAGCAGCTTGATCAGCGACACATCGCCGGTTGGATCGAGTCCTACAAGCACAGCGTCGTAGACGTTCCCGTCATTCAGCCCGCACTTCATGGACACGCCGGCAGGTTGAACAACGTGAAAATTGGTTAACGCGAAGCCGTCAGAGCTCACCAAGACTCCCGAGCCTCCCCCCTGCCCTCCAGCAAAAATGGATACCGCGGCCATTGAAGCCTGACGGATAGCAGCAACACGTTGCTGCTGCGCCGCAAGTACGGCAGCAGAAACAGGATTGTCCTCGGCGAAAACAGGCAGCGGCTGCAATGCATTCACAGCGGCGCACAGGAGCAAAAAACGTGCAATGAAAAGGAACAGAGTCATTTTTCGATCCTTGGTTTTTCCAACCTGATCGTACCCCCTGCATCGCCGTTGGGCCCGTAATCCACAACGATCTGGAGTTTGCGAGCCCCTTGCACAGAAAGACGAATATCGAGATCAGTGACAGAACCATTCTGAGAATTGGTGTGCTGATCAGAAGTTGCTCCAACGCCTGAAGCGAACACCTGTCGCATGAGTTCCTTGTCATCGAGCAAAATTCGCATCAGCGCCGACCCTTGTCCGACATCCTTGGAAAGCTGAGCTCGGGTTCTTAAGAGAAGTGAATCCGGAGGTATTCTCCACGTCATAGTGGTACGAGGTTGAATAAAAAGTGATTCAATCGTTGCTGTTCCATCAATGGATGCTGCGCTGCCAACAGAGCGAGGACGAAAGTATTCCGAGAAACCCTCGATCAGGAAAAGTGAACCAAAAAAAGGTTCTACTTCGACCTTTTCGGGCTTCAGTGAGACTAACGATACGACCCGTCCTGCAGTGAAATCGAGTGAGCGAATGTCAGAAAGCGTCAGGTGAATCGGATCGATTGCAGTGAGATCGATTTGTACCGTATCGTTCTCGACGTGCACGGCTTTTGCAAGCAGCCGTCCTCCCGCGAGTGTCACCAGCACAGAGCCAGCAATCGGAGAAGAGTCATCAGTTGGCCTCAACCATGCCAGTCCGGCGATCTTTGATCGTTTCACCGGTATTTTTTCTTCATCCAGCAAGATCGTCACCGAATCGTCGCTGATTTCAAGAATCGCACAGGAGACAATTTCAAAACCGTTTTCACGTTTTACGAAAACGGAATCTCCATCCGGTTTTTCAGGGAGTTCACTTCGCCAGTCATCAACCGCCATTTTGTTTTCTTGGGAAGAATGAAAATGAACAAGGAACACACTTGTTGACGGAAGGTCGATGGTTGTGCCCGAGCGACTCAAGCTGACGGTGTTTCCAGAGAGAGACACTTGATCTCCACAAAGAGTCGAGCCTTCGACGAGCGTCAGTTCGATCGGCCAAAACTTCTCATCGGACAATGGCATCTGCGTAATGGATCGCACCGTGGCGATCGGCACGCGACAGAGTTCCTCATTCGAGCGAAGTACTAATTCTTGCGCGTCGATTGATTCAACTCGGCCGGAGAGGGTCTTTTCATCGCTGAGTTCGATGCGGTACACAGAATCCCCGCCCGAATGTTCAACACGATCCTGTTGATCTGCAAACACTCGAGGGAGCAGCATCACTGCGTACAAAACCACAAGTCCTCTCAGCATAAAGAGGGCGTACGGCATGCCTCGGCGAATGAGATTGTTTCCGATCGAGAGCATGCGTCTAGGGTTCCTCTGTGGCCAATCGTTTAAAGTACTGTTCGATCACTTCACGATAGTGTGCTGGAAACTCGCGGGTGATTTGCTGAAGGGCTTCTTCGCGTTTGTGCGGAGGAAGATCTCCCCAGCCCTCGCCATCTCCGAGGTCACGTCGGGTGACTTCGCCCGGACCTTTGCCTCCAGCAGGCCTGCTGTCCTGCATCGGTTGGCCGCTGCCTCCTTTGCCAGACCCTGTTCCGCCAGAGCCCGATTGATTTTGTTCCTGCTGTTGTTTTTCAATAGCGGTAATCAGTTTGTCGAGCGATTCGATGACACCATCTTGAACACCGCGAGTTTTGGGGCCGGCTCTCCCGAGATCCAGTCGTCTTGTAATGTCACGCATTCTACGAGCAATGTGATCGAGAGATTCGCTTTCAAGAGACGTTGCATCAGCCCGCAGCAAACGAGCAAGCCGTTCATAACGAACCGGAATCATTTCGGCACGTTCTAAGAGGGTATCAATTGATTCAATGGCGGCTTCGGCATCGAGAAGCCAGTATTGACATGCTGCACGGTGAAATAACAACGTAGCGGGATCAACGGAAGTCATGAGATCGAGTTCGGCAAGTTGCAAAATGCCTTCGTCAAACATGCTTCGTCGAGAGTATTCGCGACCCAGCCAGAGTCGGATCATATCGCGCACAGGAAGAAGAACCGATTCTTCAATCCAATCAACAGGGACCGATTCAATTGCCACTCGATCGAGTGCATGGGCTGCTTTCAACAGTCGTTGGGCACGAGGCTCAACAATGGCAACTGTCAGCACGATATGGTCGAGCAGATCGCCGTCAGGCATAGCAGGAGTGTCTGGCCATTCAAGTCTCGCGCGAGCAACAACGTCCGCAGGAACATCGACCGCATTGAGCCACTGAAGAACTTGGTTTCGTACTTCTTCGGGTGTAGGATTTTTCCAGCTCGCTTCTCGCTCAAGTTCACTCGAGCGTTCGTCCGAGGTTTCGCCTGAGCGAGGAGCCGTCGGAGCAACTGGCTCACTGCTCGCCGCGACGCGGACATGCATTCCAGCAAGCCCGATTGAGAGGCTCAAGGTCGCTAGGAATTTCCACTGCAACAGGATCTGGCAGAGTCGTCCACAAGGACGCTGCATACTTGATCGTTCGAAAAAAAGCTGCATGGCAGACATGGTAAACATCGCAAGCATGTCGGAAAGAAAAAGGTAGTGGTAGAAAGTCTCCGTAGTCTAGGCAACATTCTCAATATCGTATCGTCACACAATAAAGTCTGCATGGCAGACTGTTATTCAGTACGGCCTACGACAATGTCTCGAGTGGCTTGTTGGATTTTCTCCTGTCGCTGAGAAAGACGGTCGAGAGCATCCAGAAGTTCCGGTTCTTCTGCTCGTTCCTTGCCATCCGCTAAAAGCTTTGAAAACCGTTTGGTACGGGTATTTACTCGCATTTGAAGAGAGCGGATCATTTTAAGTTCGGACAGTTTATCGACCAGCGGCTGTTCTCCAGGCTCGGCAGGACGGCCACCAGATTGTCCTTTCTCACTGGCTTGCTGATCGCGCTGCGCTTTTTCGAGAGCCGAAAGCATCTCTTGGAGACCTGTAACAATGTCTCGCTGAATTCCCTGCGTTGTCGCGCCAACATCGGTGCGGGAAAGTCGTGCAGCGACTTGCCGAGCATCGTCGCGAACTTGTTCGATCGCCTCTGCAATGGCTACCGCTGAACCATCATCTCGCACCATGGCCAGAGCCCGCTCGGCATCGTTGGCCACAGTTGTTTGATCTCTGGAAATTCGTGACGCTTCAATCTGAGTTTCACGATCTGCCAGTCGTGATTCATCGGAGGCTATTTTTTCTGTAGCAGCAAGTACTGCTTTCTGTATTCGCAGCATTCCTCTCAGGCGAGTCTCAAGTTGAACGAGCAAGCGTTCCACTTCCTCTTCGCGAAGCTGTCTTAAAATTTCTTCTAACTCAGCTCTGGCCGTCTCGAGCTCCTCAAGTGCCTTCTGTTGCTCCTGACCGGCGTCGCGACGTTTGGCATCATCAAGTTTTTTTCTCGCCTCTCGCATGCGTTCTTCGGCAGACTTGAGCCGCTTCCGCGTTCTTTGGGCGCGACTGGCCTCATCATCTCCTTGAGGCTCGCTCTGCGGGGCACTCTCGGATGCCCCCGATTCTCCCTGAGGCGACTCGGATGACTCCGAGGGCTTTGGGCTCGAAGGGGAGCCTTCCGAAGGATCTCCTTCAGAGGGCTTTGATTCAGCTTCTTCAGAATTTTTACCTGCCGAACTTTTTTGAGTGTCGTCAGACTTCTCTGTACCACTTTTCTCTTTCTTATCACTTTCGCCAGAACTGTCTGATTTTTTATCCTTGTCATTGCCACTGTTTTCGGTTTTGGGTTCGCTGTCATCGCGAGACGCATCATCATTCTCATCGGCCTTGGCCTTGGCAGGCGGCTGAGCACCAGCCTTCTCGGAGCCTTCTCGCGATTCAAGTCGCTGCGCAAAGCTGCCAATTTCACGGGAGAGTCCTTCGGTATCGTTGGCGAGGGAATCCTGACGATCAGAGAGTCTTTTTTCATCGGCTCCAGATTCTGTCTCGCCTTCCACCTCACGCTGACGCGAAATTAATTTGTTGAGTTTGGAGAGGTACTGTTTGACCTCCTCCTTTGTGTTGATCAGCCGTTTCTGTGCATCTCCAGATTCGAGGAGATCAAGTAGCTGACGGAGTTCTTCAAGCGACAAGGCTTGCGAAACGCCAGCTTTGAGCAATTGACCATCTTTTAACTGAGTGACGATCAAATCGAGTCGGTCTTCGAGTCCGAGGTCTCGGGCTCGTTCAAAGACTTTTCGCAGGAGCGTAGACCGTTTGGGATCACTCGATGCGAGCAGGTCAGCCAGTCGCAGAAGTGATTTCTCCAGTTCGCGAAATTGCTGGCCCACGGCTTCTTCTCGGGCAATCAAACGGTCTTCCGGCGTTGGACCACCGACTGGTTCAGCATGCAAAGAAGAAGAGGCAAGAAAGCATCCCAGCAACACTCCGAACGTCGTGAAAATATTCCCAATCCATAAACGCAGTTCAGTTCCTCGTGCGAGAACGCTACGCGAATCGGAAGCTTTACAGTGCACGCGTGTCATGGCCGATCGAGCGCTTCTCTCGCCCGCTCCTTTTGACGCTTGAGCGTCTCGGATCGAATGTCTTCCTGAGTGCGAACTACACCGCGAAGAATTTCAAGAACCTCGTTGAACGTTTCCAGTTCCATCATCTTATCGAGAACTGCCCGCATGCGAGCGAGGATTTGGTCGGTTTGGACGACGATCTGGGCAAACTCTGCAGAACCGGGGGTTGCCGCAGGTGATCGGCACAGGCGAATGAGGGCAGGGAGATCATTTTTGGAAATTGCTCGAAGCGGTTCGGCGATCTGAGTTCCCAAACGCGCATCGAGTTCATCAGTTAAAAGCGTGTTGTTGTCGAACTCACGTCGGATGTCAAAAAAGGCTTCGGCAACCTCGCCCGTTTCGCCGGCCACGCGAGATGCCGATTCAGCAAGTCGACTCGGAGCGAAAACGATTCCTGATGAACGATCCGTATCAGAATCAGAATCAGAATTGAGAGAATCGAGTTCATCTGTTGGTTGAGAAAGGTCGACGGCATCGGGTTCTGGTGCTGTCAATCGAGAGTCCAATTCTTCGCGCGCACGCTCCAATTCATTCACAACGAGTTCAAATCGTCTTCGAAGAATAAGCTCCCTCGCTTCAAGCATGGCGGAAAGTGATTCTGGCGAAACAACGTCGAGCGACCAGGTGTCACTCACTCCGCGATGAGGAACCGGATCGAGATCGCACGCATCGAATGCTTCGATACTGATTTTGAGTTTATCGCCGATAGAAAGTGAGAGTCCTTCAAGCGAGATGATCTCTGGATCCTCTTCAGTAAATTCAACGACCGTTGGTGCTGCGCGGAGGCGATCAACCGCCACGACTCTTTCATCTCTGCCCTCAGGGGCGAGTACCACAACTGCCCGTTCGAGGGCATGGTCATCGCTGATTGTCCCTTCGAGAGGCACGCGTGCTCGCGTCGTCACGGCAGTAGAAATGCCTCGCGGACGCATTGAGACTCGCGGCGCTTCGTCAGCCACCGACGAAAGCACAAAGGTAATGGGATCTCGATTTGTAAGGCTGTCGGTGTCGGTGAATGTGGCAAAGATGCTGCGTTGGCCGTCAAGGTTTTTAAACTCCGTACGAATTCCATCTTTGATGTATGAGGGCTCTTGATCGAACTCAGCGAGAGAATCCCATCGCGAGACTTCGACCTGTTTCCCATCCTGTGTCGTACTGATCGACGCGCCGATGAGTGGTTTCGTTGAGGTACAGCGAATCAAGACATCACAACCTCGCGGAATTTGGACAACTCCGGAGGCCGACGCCGTGCGATTGCCACTGCCTAAATACGCTGGCAGCGTGTAGGTAATCTCGAGTTCCGCCAGCGCCGGGGCGTCGACTGCTTGCAATCGAAGGTTCTGAATGCGGGCATCGTTTCCACGCACCTCGATCGCCAGATCCTCATGCACGGCTTTCAGCACATGGCCAAACACCTGAAAGCCGTCGGAGACTCCCCCACGCATTCCCATGCGATCGGTCTGCCAGCCAGAGGAGCCGCGAGAACGGAGATCAACAATTTCCGGAATAATTTTTGAAGCATCGGCTTTTACCAGAAGATCAACATCGGTACCGCGTGCGACTTTGCGAACACCGTTTCGAAATCCCTCGATTTCAAGTGCGCTCGATCGCGGCCAAGACTCTTCTCCTAAAAGCACAACCCGCCGAACCCACACATCGGCAACGGCAGGTTGCATCAGTGCAAGTGCTGCAATACTTGCGATACCCCCGGAACAGGCAGTCACAATCGCGATGAGGCGACCGATTCGAATGAGACGAACCGTACGCACTGTTGGCGCAACGGCAATCGCCTCACGTGTGGTTTGTCCTACAAGTTCAAGGTCAACCGCATTCCAAAAACATTCTGTCAATCCAACGGAAGTCGAAAGAGAATCGCCAAATGCCGGATAGCACCGTTCCACAATTAATGCCAAATCGGCATCTCGCATGCTCACGCCGAGTCTCACCAATAATTTCGTGATGATAAGCCAGAGAAATCCAAGAAGAACCATTCCAAGTGCAACTGCACGCACCCATCTGGGAGGTTCAATCAGCCAGTCCAACAGTAACGAACTCCAGAAAATGACGACTCCGCAAAGACAGATGAGCGAGAGCGATTCGATCCAGATAGAACTTCTGGCCGCACTTCGCAATCGATCAAGAAGCGAGGCGAGCGGTGCCGCGAGCCTCGGCGTATCGATCGCAGAAGACACGTCATTTGTTTTGTGCGTGAGTACAGTCGACATGATGGCGTGGTTCCGCTGGGTCGGGCTCTGGAGTTATGCAAGTCTCATCAAACGACGAAGAATCCACTCAAAACACAAAAGCCCGGTTCCGCAAGCGAGCAGAATTGAGTTGAGGCGTTCTTTAAAGGATGAATCTGGCGCCCCTGCTTCATACTCGCGTCGAGATCGATCAGGAATTTTGAGAGCCAAGGCAACAGAGTCGTCTCGATCCCAAACAACGCCATCGAGCATGGTGGATTCACCTCCGGTTGCCGCGGAGATCTGTTCAAGCAGCGATCGGTCGAGTTTTGGCCGCTCAAGTTCCCGGTCAGGCAACCGTGCCTGCACGCGTCTGGTAATTATTTCTCCCGAACCATCTCCCAAAGTCACATCAATTCTCCAGGTGCCCTGAAGATTTGCAGCAAATCCTCCTAAGAGTATGCCGCTGCGAACAGGATCGATCGAAAGTGGCATGGGCGCTGTGGTGCCATCTGGAGAGACGACGCGGCACGTTGTGATCTTCGCCGCATCTCCTTCGGGCATCACAATGCGCACCACCACGTTGGAACCGACGACGTATCGATCGCGCTCGATCAAGACGCTTGCTCGCCTTGATCCGCGAAGAAGTCGGCCTTGCGAAACGTGTCGAAGAAGTTGCGTCGACAGGCGTTCGTACAACGTTTCATCCACAGAGCGAAGCCGCCATGTTTCACCACTTCCCACATAGAAGACACTTCCTGATCCGTAAAACTGACCCGCACAATAAATTGGAAGAGTGTCGGGTGCGCCCGTTGCGCCGAGTCGCTTTGCACGGGCGTAAACGGTGGCACCGGGCTTTGCGCGGACAGCATCAAAACAAGAATAAACGCCAGGAAATTCACTCCAAACCGTCTGGCTGGCAATAGCACTCGATGCAAGCCAGAGAAACTCAGCGTCCTGACCGTCGCGTGAAAACTCAAGCGGCATCGGTTCATCAAATCCAGCAGGTTCATCGACAACCAATTGGACTCTGCGACGCAGTTCAATTGGGTAGAGATTTCGTATTGAGGCCGTTGTTGGATCAGCGAGCCACGCATCCATAAAGACGTTTCCAGCCATGAGCAGGAGTCCTCCAGATTCCTTCTCAACCCACTGTGCAAGACGGGCCATGGCGGCGGGATCAAATTTTCGAAAGTCGGGATCGATAGCGACGATTGCGTCGTACTCGGAAATTTCTTTGGCAGTGGCAGGAAATTCTTGGAGAATGCGTCGAGCATCCTGAGACGCACCGCTGACGGCCGTCTGCAGCAGAACATCAACTGCGAAACTGTCATCGCGCATCAGCACATTTCGCATGAACTGATACTCGCGTCCAGGGCCACCGGCCAGCAAAAGTACCTGCGTAACCCGGTCGACCACTTCGATTTCGACAGCTTGCTGATTGTCGGACTCCGATCGATCCGATGGAGGCGGCACAACTCGCAAAGAGAGCATTCTGCGGCCCGGAGAGGGCATTCCGGGAACATCAAAACGCACAGAAGTGACCTGTCCATCAGCAGCAAGCGTGACAAAAGTCTGATCGATGACACGCTGAGTCCCACTGCCATCGTCGGATGGAACTTCAGCGAGTTCGACTTGCACTGAACTGCCCTCGAGTCCCTGTGCTTGAAGTTGTCCCGTGGCAGCAAAACGATCTCCCGGAAAAACACGAGCTGGCACGAGCAGATCGGCAACTCGCACGTTGACAGGGAGTCGCTGCGAGCCGATTCCGAGAGGAAAAACTCGAACTCCCTGAGCAACAAGCGATGAAACGGTTGCACGTGGATCGATTCCAGCGTTATTGGCGCCGTCGGAGAGTACGACCACTGCGGCAAGCAGTCCTGGCGGTTCCTGATCAACCACCGTCTTCAAAGCTTCCCCAATTCGAGTCTCGCTTCCTCGTGGCATAATTCCATCCCGCCAGCGCGCAGTCTGCTGACGGGCGAATTCCGATTGTGAAAGCGACGAGTCGCCATTGTGTTCAGACAATTCGTCGCGATCCTTCAGGAAAGCGTCCGGAGATTGCTCACCGTTGTTGACGCCATCGGAGAGGGTGGATGCAAAGGAATCAATCGGAAAAACAGCAAGCGACTGGGCGTCAGCATCAAACCGCCATAACGAGACTTCGTGTGTCTTTGAGATTTCTTCGAGAAGTCCCCCCGATTCAAGAACATTGATGGCATGTTCAGAACGGTTCATCCGGGAAGCAGGCAGCGAGACCGAATCGACATTCTCTGGAGGTTCATCCTCAATCGTCATGCTGGCACTTGAGTCAACAAGCACGGCGACTCGTGATGGAAAGACCAGTTCGTGCTCGGTGGTTCGTTCGAAGTCAAGGTACGCAGCCACCAAGCACCCAAGGGCCGATCCTCGCAACAAAGCCAGACCAATTCCGGCACTACGCGAGAGTTCCACTGAGTCGCGTCGGTATATCCAGAAGACCAGTGCGAGTATCGCAACGACAGCAATGACCACTGCAGGCAGTTCCCACCACTGCGAAAAAGTTTCGATCCGCGCGCTTGTAATACGCGATCGAACGACATCGGTTGCGGCGGACAGAAGTATTGGAAATGGAGCCGGCACAATTCACCCGATTCGGTTCGATCGTGAAAGAGAGTGGTAACTGCAAAGGTATGCGACGAATTGTTCGAGCAGCAGCACGACAATCAGTCCATATAAAAACGGAGTGACGAGCGAGATTCCTGCAAAACTTTCCGAGTCAGGACGTAACTCGGCAGCTTTTTCAAGCGTGAACTTCACGCCGGAGAGCGTGCGATCGAGTCGCTCCCGACCGATTCGTTCGATATCTCCCTCCTCGGGAACGACGTTTACAGAAAAAAGTTTTTCGGCTTCGCTTCCATCGGTTCGCTGCCAGCGTGCCGCATACGGCCCAGCGATTGTCGCAGCTTCTAGTTCGGCGGTCATGGATCCAGCGGCGTCGATTGTTCCAGCAACTCGCAGAACTGCACCGTCAGGAGGAAGTAAAAAATCGACTTCGGATTCATCAGTTCCAGGAATCAGTTTGACTTCAAGCCGATCGCCCACCTCAAGGGATAATGCTTTGCGTGAGACGTGCGCCAGATGACTTTCCAGTTCAAGCATGACGACGACCCAGCTGGGGTTTCCTCGAGCCCAATTATTCCAGGTGGGTGACGCAGTCGAAAGAAATGCAACGACGAGACCTTCGCCGTAGGGTCGTTCTACTGCAAGCGGAGCGCCTCCTCGCAGTTCAAGGAGACGACGAAGTCCTGAACCAGTCGGAGCGATGTATCCTCGCTCAACCGCCATGTACCGATTGATCGATACGCCACCGAGCAAAGGATTACGCTGGCCGGAAAGAACTGCAACAACCGGGTGATCTTGCACGATCACGTCAGGGCTCTTCTCAACGGAATCGACAAGCATATCGACGGGACCTGCCAGCGGCACGGGAAAGAGTCCGTCTCCATTGCGATAGAGCAGTTGATTGATCGTGGTGGCATTCGATCGTGGCCCAAGAAAAAAAACAACTCCGCCACCACTCCGCGCATAGCGTTCAATCGCAGCCACTTCCGCTTCATCCAAGCGTTCAACGTCCATGAGCCAGATAGCGTCAAAGGTCTTGAGATCGAGTTCGCCAAGGGCACGCGGTGGCTCAATTCGCGGACGTAATCCGGTTGCTACGCCGGAGCCAGGCGCGAGTGCTGCAGCAACAAAAAAAGCATCTCCGGTGCGCGATCCCCCGTTTGGATCGCCATCAATCAAGAGCACATCAACGTAGTCAGCAATCTCGATTACCGTGCTGCGTGTGTTGTCGATAGCGACTGCATCGTTCTCGAGTCGTGCAGAAATAAGGTGGCTTCCGCTTGTGGAGAATATCGACTCCAGTCGCTGAGAGGAGATCCCTCTCGCGGGAATCTCTTCCAATCGAACACTTGGGCGAGCGGCGCCATCCTCCTTGAAATCAATCGAGACATTGCGAACGGGACGATCAGAACTATTTCGAACGGTCACTTCCAGTGGCACGAGCACTCCCTTGGCCGAAACACCGCCGACGACATCGAGTCTTTCGATGGTGAGATTTCCATGGTCTCCTTGTGCGCAGTCGACCAGACGAAGATCGACGCCTTGATCGCTGAGCTGCCGCAGTGCAGCAGCAGTTTCATCAGCCACTTTCCAGTCTTTGGAGCGGAAGTCGGTGATCAGCCAGAGAACGTTTGAGGTGCCTGATCCAAAGCCAATCATTTCTGTTGCAGCAAGAATTGCCTCTCGAGGCGTAGCGGCCGACTGCGACACGACAAGTGATTTGATCTCATTGCGAATCGCTTGAACGCTTTGAGGACTGACCATCTGACGCGTAACATCCCAGCGAGTGGTTTCTTTTCTTTCGAGATCTTCTGGCGTGGCTGAACCCGTGGAAGAAATAGTTGAAAATCGGCCGACAAGAAGCTCGTGCGAGTGACGACTCGAAACAAGTTCTTCAAGAATGCGTTCGATGACGCCCCGTCCTCGATCGAACGCTGTTGATTCGCCTACGCGATCGCTCATGGAATAGCTGTCATCGAGAAGCACAATGTGGGCGGTGCGTGAACCGCCGAGAAAGGCTCCGACGGCGCTGCGCCATCTTGGTTGTGCAAAGAGGAGCGCAATTCCCACAATCGCAGCCACACGCAAAAGCAGAAGCAGCAACTGACGCAGAAGCACGCGTGTGCGGTATTTTTTCTGACTGGCAATCAAAAATTCCATAGCCGCCCATGGCACCTTGCGATGTCGAAGGAGATTGATGAGGTGAATAATCACTGGCGCGAGAGCGAGGGGCAGTCCCCACCACAGCAACGGAAGAAAATCGAATGATGGCATGGATACGGTCGGCGAGTTGGGGTGCTAATTACATGGCAAGGAGAGAACGGCGAGAGAGAAACTTGACGAGCGCTGCGTCGACTCCCTCGCCAGTACGCACGAGCGAATAGTCACACTTTGACGATGCGCAGCGTCGGCGCACCGTGGAGAGAAAGTCCTCAACGGCCTCGAGATAGCCCTTCCTCAGTGCCCTGGGATTGCATGCAAGATGCTCGGGGATTTCAAGTCCCTCGAATCGTGTAGGGCCTTCAAATGGAAATTCAAGTTCGTCTTCATCCATGACATGCAGAAGCACCAATTCATGGCCGCGTTGTCGAAGGAAACGCATGCCGCGAAAAACCCCCTCTCGATCACCGAGCAGGTCCGACAGGATCACCACCATGCCCCGTTTGGGTAATGTTTCAGAAAGCCCACGAAGTACCGGAGCAAAGTCTGTGGTGCGACGACCGCGAGGCGTTTCGAGTACTTCGACAACACTTGTGAGTTGCGAACGGCTCATACGAGATGGCGTACTTGCACGAACGCGATCATCGAAGAGCACGCAGCCCACGGCATCCTGATGAGAAATCGCAAGCCAGGCCAGACTGGCAGCAAGCGTTGCTGCGTAGTCAAATTTTGTAAATAGTCCGCGTCCATATTCCATGCTTGCCGAGGCATCAACCACCAACGTCAGGCGAAGGTTGGTCTCCTCTTCAAATTCCTTTACGTAGAGACGATCCTGTCGGCCCCATACCTTCCAGTCAACTCGTCTGAGATCGTCCCCCCGCACGTATTCCCGGTGCTGGAGAAATTCCACGCTCTGCCCTTTGAATGGGCTTTTATGCAGTCCGGCCAGCACGCCCTCAACAACAGTGCGGGCGCGGAGTTCCATCCGTGCAATTCGGCGAATCGCCTCAGGATGCAAATATTTTTTGGAAGCGGGCATCGCGAGAAAGTTCATCTTCCTTGCTGGGTGTTTGTTCAATGATCTGCGAGACAATTCGATCGGGAGTAATCCCTTCACTCTCGGCGGCAAAATTGACGACAATTCGATGTCGCAATACCGGTGCGGCGAGCGACGCAATATCCTCAACTGAAACGTGACTTCGTCCTTGAAGCAGCGCCCGGGCTTTTGCTCCAACAATAAGAAATTGAACCGCCCTCGGGCCGGCACCCCAAGCGAGCTGATCGGAAACGAATTCTGGTACTCCACGCTGACCGGAGCGGGTCTGACGGACAATCGCAAGTGCATAACGAACCAAATGATCGCTGACTGGAACCTCTCTCACGTTCTTCTGCAGAGCAATGATGTCGGCAGCGTTCAGTACCGCAGAAGCTTCTTGCGGTGAGGTACCGGTGGTTCGGCGTGCAATTTCAAACTCTTCAAGAAAGCTCGGATACTGTACGAAAACCTTGAACATGAATCGATCTTGCTGAGCTTCGGGAAGCGGGTAAGTGCCCTCTTGTTCAATTGGATTCTGGGTGGCCAGCACAAAGAAGGGATCGACCAACGCATGTCGGACTCGTCCTACGCTGACCTGTCTTTCTTGCATTGCTTCAAGGAGAGCCGATTGCGTTTTTGGCGGAGTCCGATTGATTTCATCAGCGAGCACGACGTTTGCAAAAAGCGGTCCTTGGAGAAACTGAAGTTCGCGGATTCCACTAGCGCGATTTTCCTGAAGTACTTCGGTGCCCGTGATGTCTGCTGGCATGAGGTCGGGAGTGAATTGAATTCGACTAAAAGACAAGTCGAGACTTTTCGCCAACGTGCTGATCATGAGCGTTTTTGCCAGTCCGGGAACGCCCTCAAGCAAACAGTGACCTCGACTAAAAAGACAGATGAGAAGTTCTTCAACGACTTGGCTTTGTCCCACGATGACTCGGGAGAGCTGTTCTTCAATGCGATGTCGTGCTTCAAGCAACTTGCCAATCATCGATGAATCAAGGTTCGTAGAGGACGCCATTTCGAACTCCGGAGGGTCAAGAAACAGAAAAGTCAAAAGTTTTCATACTTGGCAACAAAAAAATGCTCATGGATCACTCGCTGATGGCAGGAGTCATCTCTGATAGATGGGAAGCGTTCCTTTTTCGAGTTGCAGGATCGTAAGGTTCGTTGCGGTGGTGTACACAGGACCGATGTAGCCCTGCGACCAAAACGTGCCATCTCGATCCTGCTGCGACTCACCGATCAAGCGTTTTTCAATCTGATCACGGTAGCCGATCCATTTTTTATTTCCCTCACGGTACATCACCTGCGCGTAATAAAAGTGCGCATAGTGCCAGTGGCCAAAGCCATTGTTGTTGATGTTGCCGAGATGTTTTTCTGCGTAGTCAAGCATGCGTGGAACATGCGTGTCGTCATATTCGCCAGCATTGAAAAGACAGGCAATGGCTGCCGCAGAAATGGCTGGACGCCCCCCACCACCTTTCGAGCTGTACTGCACTCCACCATCGGGCATCGTGCACTTATGAATGTAGCCGATGGCTTTGTCGATAATTTCCTTCGGAACTGCAATGCCGGCGTTGCGGCAACTACGAAGCCCTTGCACCTGAGTAATGGTGGTGGAGCCTTCGTCAAAATTATTTCCGTCCTTCGCGCTCACATATCCCCAACCTCCGTCAACAGTCTGCGCTCGACCAGAAAATTCCACCGCCTTCTCCAAGACCCGTACCAGTTCGTCGCGACGTCTTTCGTCCTCTTCCTCGCCGAGAACCTGCGATAAAAAAAGCATCGAAAAACCATGCCCGTACGTGTAACGATCGTCTGTTTTTGGATCGCCAATGAGTCCGTTGGCTCTCGAACGACTCACGAGATAGTCAACGGCTAAACGAATCGGTTCGGCATATCGACCCTGCGTGGTTGTGGATCCTTCCATGAGCATCGAGGTGCCCGCAAGCGAAGTCATCGCAGTCGGATAACGACCTTCGTTGGCCGACCAGCTTCCCCTTCGGGATTGTTTTCGAGAGAGCCAGTCGAGCCCCTTCGTGATCACGACGAGAGTTCGATCAGGCTGCGAATCGATAGCCATTGCCATCGGTGTGCCGATACAAAAAAACACTGCGATGCCCAGAAGAAAAAATGTCCCCACGCGTAGACGAGTCAGCATCACAAGCAGAAAGAGTGAACGAACAGAGTTCATCGTTGGCAGACTCGCTGGGGTGATACGGAGGACATCAGAAATCGTTATTTCCTTTGGAGACCGGCGTTCTCCAAAACGATTCGTTATAGAGACTAAGGACAAAACAAATAGATCAGCGAAAGTCTACGGAAAATCTTCTAGAATTTCATGTGCGACATCTTTGATTGTTGAAAGAGATTTTCGCGAAATCCCAGAAAAGAGGTTTCATCATACGAGTGTTCGAGTCCGCTTGGCGATCATTTTTGATCCGGAAAAGGTTCAAAAAAGAAATCAAATCGAAGTCCCATGGTGTCCTGAAGCCATCGGCCGATATTCGAGGAGGGGTCGTTCTTTCCAGCCGCTGGAATCGATGCCTGATAGGGTGGCTGAGGAGCCATCGGCTGGCCTCGATAACGCAGAAGATAGCTTCGTCCCGCCAGTTCCAAAGCAATGGAATGATTTTCTGGATCACCTGTCATTGAGCAGTTGAAGAGCATTTGATGTTCAGCGGCGATCTTGTCCTCGAGAAACACTTCATGCCCTGTTCGTTTATCGAGGCACAAAACCGACATTCGGGGTTTTTCGCCTCCAACCGATGGAATGATTTGCCGTGCGAAAAAAAGTAACGGCACATCCGAGGGCTGCGAGAGCAACAGTCCGTGGCGCTGAATGGTTGCGGGAACCTGCCAGAGCGAACGACCCGTTGTCGCATCGATTGACCAAATCGAACCTGTGATCATTGGATTGGGTTCACCATGTCCGTGCCAAGGAAGATTTTGAATTTGTCCAGCTGCCGCCAGCATTTTTTGTTCTTCGGGCGTCTCTTGTCGGCCAACAATCACCAGAAGTCGATTCTCCCACGGCATCACATGAACCTGTTGAAGAGTCGATGGCATGCCGGGCAGTTGTATAGAAAAAATATTTTTCCCACGTACAAGATCGAGCAGCGTGAACTGGCCTGTTGGTTCGAGTACAGAGAGTTTATGAGGACCGGCTGGAGTTACTCGGGATTCACCTGAAAACTCGCCAAGAGAGATTCGCTCAAGGGTGACTGGATCGAACAGTTCGATACCCGCTCGATCAGCGGGCCGTTTGTCACTGCCAGTAATGACAACCAAACGATGGCCAGACGAGCCGAGTCGCTGATGAATTCGAGGAACATCGCACGTCCGAACAATTCGTCCGTCAACCATCGAGAGCACAACGGCGCCGCGGCCACTTTTTGGGCAGACTGTGATAAAGGTGTCATCGCCAACAAGTTCTCCATCAACCGGCAATCGATGTCGTTCCCAGATAATTCGACCGGTACGAATGTCGCGTACTTCAAGCGTGCGATGAGAGAGCATCGGTACGCCGGCAATCGTTGCCTGTCCACCCTGCACCGTGGCAACCTGAGTGGCTTCAATGTCCGGTTCTACAATACGCATTCCCAGCGGCTGATGGTTACGACGAATACGCTGGCCAACACCGTTGGCGTTGAAGACGCCGAACATTTGATTTCGCAAAACGGCACTGCCGTCATCAGGACTGCGCCACAAAACCCGGTTTTTGCCTCCCGGTCTGTCAGCTAATTCAATGGCAGATGTCTGTAGGCCAGATCTCACGACCACGATCCTTCCCACCACACTGGCTTCCGCTGCGTGAGGCATGATCATCATGCCTCCCATGCTGTTTCGGTCATCGAGTCGAAGAGGAGCCCCGATTTGCCGGCCCATGCCATCGGTGGCAATCAAGGATTGTTGTTGAAGATCAAAGCCCATCTGCAGCGATGGCATAAACGGCCCACGATCACCATCGATCGGAATTGGAATCACTCGAAATCCATGATGCTGCTGAGCGTTGTCCTGAGGGCGGCGATTTTTTTGGGTTTGCTCGACTGCGCCCAGCGGCCATGCGGATGGAAGCATCTCCGTGGGAAATACTTTCGAAAGACCCAGAAGATCCGATGCGCGAGATCGGCTGGCAGCATCGGTCGATGCGAGCATTGAGAGCAGAATGAGTTCTCGTCTCACCTCGGGATCAGCAGCGGGGTCAGACGCGAGAAAAGTATCTCCTGCATTGCCACGCTGCGTGAGGCGGGTCAACAGTTCATTGCGGGCCTGTTCAGCAAGTGGATGCGAAGCGAAGCAATCAAGAAACCACTCAAGTGATTCGGTTGTGGTTGATGCCAGTGCGGTTTCAAGCGATTCGGATGCAAAGCCGTTAATCGTTGTGAGAAGAGGCGATTCCGCTGACTTGAGAAGATCGGCAAATCGACCCTGAAGCCAACGAGATTCTCGGCAGGAAGAGCGTCGCGTGGGCAGTTCGAAAACAAGGCTTTCTTCATCTTCTCGTGATGTCGAGCGTCCAATCAGTTCGCGAGAGGCTTCCCAGGCAGAAGAAATATTTTTTGTTTTCAAAAATCCATCGACGGTGGTTCGAAGCATATCGCGAGCGACGCGACCGTCACCGGCGAGTTGAATGGCATCTCGCCACCGTTCGCTCGACGCGGCAAAATCGCGCTGCAATGCAAACTGGAACGCGTCGGCGAGCATGTCACGAGTGACTCGTGAAGAATCGAGTTTGCCAGCGGACTCGAGCTGGAGAATTCCTTTTTGAATGTGGCCTGCGGAAAGAGAAAGTTGCCCCTGCCATGTGGTCGCCCAGAGGTCGCGAGGCTCATCACGCTGTACAGTTTCAATTCGTTTTTGAAGCAAGGACTCTTGATAAAAAGCATCCAGCGAATCGACGCCCTGAGAAAGAATTTCTCCTCGGTAAGCGATCAAATTTCCAGGCACATGATTTCCCCGTGCCGGCGAGCGGCCGACGATAGTGCCAGTTTTCAAATCGATGTCGACGATTTCAGGCGTATCGAGCGGAACGAAAAGATGAGAGCCCGTGATGAATCCACGTCCGCTGGGCATCCCAGCGTCACCCCACGAAATCGGCTCTTTCCAGATGCTCTTGCCTTCCGCAAGCGAGACCGCTTCAACACTTCGACGACCAACAAGCACCACCATGTTTTCAACAATGCCTGCAACGTAGAGATTTTCCTTTCGAGGAAGTTTCCAAGAAAGTGTGCCCCTGCGAAGCGAGACGCAGTGAAGCTCATTCGATTCCGAAGGTGTGAGAACAGAATATCCGGACGCAAGAGTCGGCACCGAATCAATCCAACGATGCTCGGCTCCTGGAGGAACGACCTGACCGTTAAAAACCACAACGTTCTGCGGCCTTCGCCCACCTATGCCAATACCCTG